>Ga0076109_107_pt1 | contig 37133 bp, 29 predicted proteins | sample RifGroC2_FD_68162 | JGI IMG/M metagenome (GOLD analysis project Ga0076109, IMG submission 68162) | Parcubacteria (Nomurabacteria) bacterium GW2011_GWC2_35_35
TTATCAGCCATTAATTTAAAACCGAGAGGATTGTTAGCTGGCACTTGAGTCATAGCTGTCCAAGCATTCCATCCACCTTGGCTGAAGTCTTGTTGAAAAGTTTCAGCAGTAAATTCTGGATTAGTATTTTGAATAAGTTCATTCAAGGAATATCGCGCATTGTCTTGGAATTTATTATTGAAAGCCAGGGCCGTATTTTGCATCCAAGCCCTACCGAATGGAAATAATTCCGGATTATTTATTTCCAAACCGAATTGCAGTATTTCGTTCTTGGCTATGTCGTTAAAAAACTTCCCCGGATCTTGAATAAAAGCAGGATTGCCGTCAAAACCGCTGTTAATCCAAGCAACCGTGCTGACTGTTAATTTTTGTAAAAGCATTTTAATAATCAATCGTCCGATGCTTTGGATGCAAGTAGAATTTGCGTTAAGAGATTCAGTACTCTGTTTTATTGCTTCTGATTGTTTTTTTAATGCATCAAGTTTTTTATTTGCTTCTGTATCAAAAACATTAATATTATCAAATTGACTTGCTGCTGAACTGGCTACACTCTCTAATGAACTTGCTGCTGAACTGGCTGTGTCGTCTAAGTCACTCATATCTAATAGTGGACCTTCATCACTACTAAACAAACTTTCTATTCCACTAAATAAACTTTTTATTCCACTATTTATCACTTCTTTACATTGCGGCAAACTAGCAATAGCTGGAGCTAGTCCGCTGGTGTATCCTGATATGCCTATCTGAGCTTCTGCTTTTTTAGGTATAAAACTCAAAGGCATTAATATTGTGCTGACAATTAATATGAATGAAATTATTGAATTATAAAAATATTTTTTCTGCATTTTGACTTTACAAACTTTATAACTTTATGAACTTTCTACTGTTGTATTGTATCATTGTTTTAACAAAGCTGTCTCTAAATTTGCCACTGCTTTAACCAAATCGTCGCTATATTTTTGATATTGAGAAAGCCCCGAGAGTCCAACAATAGGGTCGTCTATAATTTTTCCCATACTAGATACGCTTATACCGGTATTATTGGAAGTATTGGCTATTTGTAAATGATATTGCACAAAACTTGAAGGAACGCTCATTTCCATTATTTTTTTGGCAAAATCCTGATAGGCATTAGCTATGGTTGATAATTTACTGTCTTGGTCAATATTGCCAGCTGTTCCATTTGCCGAATTTGAAGCGAGTTCCTTGCTGATTATATCCAGTTCATCTCCCAACCCGACCGATTGGTAACTTTTGAATAAATTTTGCATATCTTGGTAATATTTCTGTTTGGTGGCAAAGTTATCAAGAGCGCTTGTCTTTATATCTGTCTCTTTATAATAGTCAATCAAGGCTGGGTTCACTATTTTTTGTCCTAAGGCGTTGGAGAAGCTGTTGATAGTGTTATTGTCCACTTGACCGGAAGATTTCATGGCGGAATAACTGCTGAAAAATTCTCTGGCGAATTTTTCGGTTTCTGTCAGTTTTGTTTCGTTTATACTCTGCTCTATTTTTAATTCTTTCTTCTTATTTTCTATGTAAGTGGCATCAGGCATATCATTAAAAGTTATTTTTTTGTTTTTATCAGTACCCCACAGAGCTTCTTCCCAATCGGCTATACCATCACCATCAGAATCATTTTGGATTAAACTTATGATAGTTTGATTTTCTATTTTAAGAGCGGAGTTTTCTTCTTTATCTCCCGTAATGAAATTTTCTCCCGAGGATGACATAAAAAAAATCACGAAAATAACTACTGCTAAAACAATAACGGCACTCAATATTAGTATAAATTTTTTACTTGGTAAGTATTTTAAATATTTTTCTTTATTAAAATTCATTATTCTTTTTATATTCGTATTTACTTTATGAACTTTATAACTTTTTACTTTATGATTTGTTTACCTTCTTGATGTTCCAAAAAGATTTATCGTATCTAAACTGACGGTTGTGGTAATTGGAGGATCTGACGGAAGAGTGCAAGTTATCATTGTTTGCCCGCTATATCTACCCAATATCAATTGTCTAATCGCTGGGGTGGTTCTGGTTCTTGGTGTTATGTAAGATGGTATGAAATAACTAGTCGGAGTGCCTGGAGGTGAACCGATAGGAACGATAGAGATTGAAGTACCAAACAAGGGACAAATATAGCCGGCTGCTTCCATTTCTGCTATTTCTAAAGCTGGCATACTTATTATTCTTCCACCAAAAACTCCTCCAAAAAATGAATACGCAAAAACTATTCTAGCACCAACAAATACCAGAAAAATAATTAGCAAAATGAAAATAATGCTTTTTCTTGTCCCGTTAGAAATATTCTTATTTCTATTTATTATTTTATCCATACCACAATAGCCCATTAGCATAATTTCTAATGGGATTCACCTTTATATTATAGCATCTTGGCAAGATCAATCCAATCTTTTAGTGTTAATTCCTCTGCTCTTTTATTCCCAAGTATGTCAAGGCCCGTCTTTGACATGCTTGATTTGAGGTTTGATGACAATTTTTTTCTTTTGTGAGCAAAACCAGCACGGATTATTTCCCAAAATTTCTCTTCGTCTATATTATTTTCAATAAATATCTTTCTGGAGATGTTTTTTATGGCAATTACAGTTGAATCTACTTTTGGAGAAGGATAAAAATTTCCTCGGCTGACCTTGAATAAAATTTTAGGTTCGCCATAAGCTTTCACAGAAATAGAAAGCAGACTTTCCTTTCCATCTCGCGCCATTATTCTTTCCGCGACTTCTTTTTGGATCATTAAGGTCATGGATTTAGGTTTGTCCTTTTCGGAAAGAAATTTTTTTAATATAGCGCCAGTAATGTTATAAGGGATATTGGCAATTATTTTATAATTTCCAAAAAATTCGCAGTCCATTTTTTGGATATCAAATTTTAAAATATCATCTTTTATTAAAATTAATTTTTTTTCTTCAATTTCCTTAGAAAATTTATTTTGCAAAAAATAAAAAAGTTCCCGGTCTTTTTCTACAGCAATCACATGATTTGATTTTTCCAAAAGTTTTTCTGTTAGTATTCCCTTCCCTGGCCCAATTTCTAAAATAATATCGTCCTTAGAAACTTCTCCAGCCCCTACTATTCTATTTAATACTGAAATAGATTTTAAAAAATTTTGTCCCAGGGATTTTTTTGGTTTCATATTTTAAAGGAGTGAAACGACTATTAAAATTTGAACTCTGTTAAATAATTTTTGCAAAGCAAAAATTGTCCGAAGGACATTTAACAGGGTAAAGAAATTTATATTCATTTTATTCATTAAATTTCATTTATATATAAATTGTTTTTATTTTATTATTTTCTCCCCGCCCGAACGACTGTCCAGTCGGGCAGGCTTCTTTTTCTAAAATATCACTCGGGATGTCCGAGATAAATTCGGATGGAGCATTTATCTGACGCGAGCCAAAAATGGTGCGAAAATTCGCAAATGATAAAAACAATTTTTCTTTAGCGCGAGTAAGAGCAACATAAAAAAGTCTGCGTTCCTCTTCTCTGTCTTCGGCATTTTTTATTTCCTCATTTTTTTGGTGTGGAAAGAGCCCATCTTCTAGCCCGGTAATAAAGACGTGTCTGAACTCAAGCCCTTTTGAAGCATGAGCAGTCATTAATTTTATCCCGTTAGAGGTAGAGGGTCGCTGCGAGCCCTCGCGACCTCTAACGGGATTAGCTGTATTTATCATCAGACTATCTTGGTCAGAAGCCAAAGATGCATCCTCCAAAAGTTTTTCTATCCCCTCTCCGTTTTTCAAATTATCATATTTTAGCGCAAGTGTTGCCAGTTCTTTTATATTTTCTAATCTCTCCACCTCTTCTTCGGTTCCGGAAGAAAGTTCCATCTCAATTCCGGATTTTTTTACTGTGAATTTTACAATTTCAGACGCTTTTTCGTTTTTGATTTTATTTTTTATCTCTTCTAGTATTTTGTAAAAATTATCGATTTTGATTTTTGTTTTCGTTGGTAAATTTTCTGTGTCTTTTGCAAAAATTTTAGCCAGCGTAGCCTTTCCTATTCCTCTTGCAGGAAAATTTATTGTTCTTTTTATATCAGAGAGACTTTCCGGATTAAGGGCTGCTCGAAGATAGGCAAGAGTGTCTTTAATTTCTTTTCTTTCAAAAAATTTAACTCCCAAAACTTGATATGGAATATTGTATCGAAGCATCGCTTCTTCCAACGCGCGCGATTGAAAATTTGCACGATACAAAATTGCAACCTCGGACAACAGTGGGGGTGCTACTTCTGCGGGGTCGCTGTCTCCGCGTGCTCGCGGAGCGCTGCCTCTCGGCCCGTCGGCCTGCGAGACACCCCGCAAAAGTACACCCTCACTGTTGTCCAGTATCTCTAAAATTTTTGTTGCTACGAAATTTGCTTCGTCGCTCTCGTCCAGCGCTTCATAAAAACCGATTTTTTCGCCGATTTTATTTTTGGTAAATAGATTTTTATCCGGTCTATATTTATTTTTCTTTATTATTTCATTTGCCGCCTCCAGTATGTTTTTAGTGGAGCGGTAATTTTCTTCCAGCAAAATTATTTTTACATCTTTGCCATAATCTTTTTCAAAACTTAAAATATTTTTTAAATTTGCCCCGCGCCAAGAATAAATATTTTGATCAGCGTCTCCAACCACGCAAATGTTTTTATTATTTTCCGAAAGCAAGCGGGACATTAGATATTGCACTTCATTGGTGTCCTGATATTCATCAACATGGATATAATCCCATTTTTTTTGGTAAATTTTTCTAATTTGCTCGTTTTCTTTTAATAGTTTAGTCGCCTTTAAAAGCAAGTCATCAAAATCCAAAGAATTTTCTTTTGCCTTTTTCCTTTCATATAAATTCCAAACTTGGGCTACTATTTTGCTTAGATAATCGCTTGCCCTTTCTTTGTAATCTACCAGGTGTGTGAATTTTCCTTTTTCCCGACTAATTATGTTGCCTATTTTTTTGGGATCATATTGTTTTGGGTCTAACCCCATTTCTTTTGTTGCTTCTTTTATCAATGCCGTAGAATCTGATTCATCTAGAATAGTAAAATGTCTAGTTAGCCCTAAAATTTTTGCGTTTTCTTTTATGATATAAACCCCCAAAGAATGGAAAGTACTAACAAAAGGCATTTTTTCACTATCAAGATCGAACCTTGACAGTGATTTCTCGAGAACATTTTGCCCTTCGCTATTTAGTAAATGGTAGACCCTTTCCTTCATTTCTTTAGCTGCTTTGTTGGTAAAGGTAACAGCCAAGATTTTCTCTGGCGCTACCCCATTTTTTATTAGATTTAGTATCCTATGTGTTATGGTTTTAGTTTTTCCGGCACCTGCTCCAGCCACGATTAAAAGTGGTCCCTCCATATGGGTCGCTGCTTCTTTTTGTTTGCTATTGAGACCTGACAGATGATCTACCACTCATTAAATATAACACAAAACTCAGTTTGTTTGTTCCAGTACTTCAGCTGATTCTTTTCTAAAATTTTCCGATTCCTCGACTACAATTTGCAGGAAATTAGGAACTTTTTCAAAGAAAAAGTCTAGTAAGATATCAGCGTCCACATGGTTGTCCATCATTTTTTCGTATTCTGCTAAATCCTTTTCGTTTAGCGCTGGCAAAGATTTTATGAGGACAGATTGAAATATAATATTGCCGATGCGAGTAATAGCCTCTTCTCGTTTTTCTTCCGGAAGTTTTTCTATCTCAAACAATTCGATAATATTTTTACGGATCTCGTTTTTATTTGTTTGCTTGTTTGTGTTCATAATTTTTTTTAGTTAGTTAATAATAATTATAGCTTAACTTTTTCTATATAGGTAATTCCATTTGTATCTACTGTTGCTTTCAGTAATATTCCTTTAGATGCTTCTATTTGTAAAACATGTGTCATATATTCAATATTAGTTTCGGGAGATTGGAATATCGTAGTACTTCTTGGATGAATGTCTGTAATTTTTTCAAGCGCTTGGATATAAGAAATAACAGGTTTGTATGTTTGATTTACGGTGTCTAGGTGTTGTTTTATTGTTTCCTCAGCAGTTAATTGTATGTGTTTAAATACTTCTGGATTTTCAGGCGAAATACTTTCTATGTTATTTTGATAGACTTCATTTACTTTTCTTAACACTTCTTCTGAAAGATGATATGGATTATTTATAGATTCTTGAGATATAATATTTTCTTCCCCTTCTGGTTTTGAAGTGTCTTCATATTCAGTTCTGGTTTCGTTTTCTGGGGTGTCCTCGTATTCACTTATTATTTGTTTGTTAATATTCGGTTCTACGGGAGAATTAATATCTTCTTTTATTTCAGGAACATTATCTATCTCATTTGATTTTGTGTAACTGCTTTCATATTTATCTACTTTTTCTTCAAATTTGTCTCCTTCATGGTGGGTCTCAAGTATTTCTCCTCCAACGGTTTTTTCTTCAACCAAAATATGTCCGTCTTCTATTTTAATTTCGTAAGCTATCTTGTCTGCTTCCGCCACTCTTACTTCATTTCCAGTGTTGTCGGCATAACCTTCCTTAATAGCTATAATATGAGCTTCTCGCCCAGCAAATTCATGCAAAACTTTTGTATCACTTGGATCTCCCTTAAATCCTAATTCTTTTGCCAGTTCCTGATTATTTTCAATTTGTCTAATAAAAGCGTGTTCCACTCCTTCTCCTTTGTGAACAGTTGCGTCTTTTAATTTTATTTCTTCTTCTATTTTTGCTTTCAGCTCTTCTAAATGTTTTTGTTCTTGCTGTTGCTTGAGTTTTACTTGTCTTTCCATTTCCTCTTTTAGTTTTGTTTCTTTTTGCTGTTTTTCAAATTCAATATCTTGTTTTCCTTTAGTCTCAATTTCAGCATTATGATGATATACCGCCATGGTGCCGAGTCCTGCAGCAATGATAGCAGCCCCTCCTATAGTGCTCTTTAGGAGTTTTAGGTTTTTTACTTTTGTCTTACTTTCCTCCGTGTTTTCATTTTCAAGTTTCTTTATTTTGTTATCAAAAACTCCATTAAGGATTCTTCTAAATGCATATCCTCCAACTCCAATGAGTGGTACGGCTAATCCTCCAGACAACAAAGCGGAAAATCCTATTCCTGCCACAGATGCCACATTGCTCAAATTTATTTCTTTTTTTAACCAGTTTTTCTTTTCATCTGGATTTTTTTCTTTTTTGGGTAGAAACTTGTTTATTAAATTTGAGGTAACGGCCATGTTTAAGCCAGCTGCTGTCAACCCTCTACCGCCCATTTTGAGAGCGGTTATTGCAAAATTAGAAGTATTTATACCAAGGATAGCCCCGAGACCGATAGTCACTCCCGATAAAAGCAAAGCCTTTCCGGCAGCCTTTCCGGCGGTTTTTTTATCTACCTCTTTCCACCATTCTCCTGTTTTTGTTAAAGCACGTTTTAGTCGTCCGGAAGATTCTATGGTCTTATCATTGGAATCTTCTTTTGCTTTCAAGAACATCTCGGTTGCAATTGCTTGTTTTTGTTCCGGCGTAAATTCTATGTTTTCTACCTTTTCCTGTTCTTCAACAGTTTTATTTATTTCTTCTATTGTTTTTTGGACATCGAACTTTCTTTCTAGCCCTTCTTTCTCTTCGTTCTCAATACCTGCCAGGGTCGCTTTTGTTTTTTTTCTAAGTTCCGGTATATCATCCTCTCCGTAGACTTTATATATTTTTTTATCAGATTTTTCGTTTTCCTCATTTTCCTCTTTTTCATTAGTTAACGCTAAAATCTCGGAGTAATTTCCGTTGTTATAATCCTTAAGCAATTTAGTGACTAATTCTTCTTGTTTTTTTGCCTCTCCACTCTCGTTTTTATCAGCTCTTAACTTATCGCGCTTTTCCATTTCAGCTTCAAGAATGATTCCTGCTCCAACTCGGTCTTTATTCGGTTCTTCTGTCTTGAGATTATTCTGGTATGGAACAGGAAATCCTTCAGTTAAGGGTTTCTTACCCGAGTTTAAATTATTTCCTTGTTCTATGGCCATAATATCTTCATTATAAAACCTCGGGCTTCTAATTCCTAATTTTTAAGAAAGTATAAAAGACTCAGATATTACAACCCATTAAGAAAACCTATCGATTTAGTTTTCCACAGTTGAGTTGACTTAGACACTAGATTGGGCTACCCTATTGGAAGTGGTTAGAAAGGAAGTATGAATCCATTGGTTGAACGCTAGAAATGACAGTAACCATCACGAGAACCTTATCCGCCGATTGGCGGTGCAGCACAATTCAGGTCGTCCTGTAGTTCTACCCTTATTTGCTAATCTTTAATTGGGGTTGGAAAGGAAATCTTGTGATAATTAATTTGTTTTATAAAATCTCAATTTAAAATATTCAGCTCTATTCTGGTCTTTTCCCTGTTGCTTGGGACGCTTTTTGTGCCTCTTAAGATGGAGGCGGGTTTTTTCTCCTCAATTTTGGGCAACGAAGCCTCTGCAGATGTGATGGATTCTTTAAGTTCTGTTCGGGTTGCAGAAAATTCCCAAACGCTGACCCTTCTTGAAGCTGATATCTCTTCTATTCCAACTTTACAAGATAAAAAAGATGGAATTGAAAATAGTGTTGACGTTAATATAGTATCCGAAAATGCTCTCTTCCCTACAACTAGTCACATAAGTATCCCAGGTGAAACTGAAATTGGAGACCCCTATTCTGGTCAGATAAGCGTTTATGTGGTAAGAAAAGGTGATTCCATCTCACAAATAGCTGATATGTTTGGTGTCTCTGTGGACACCATTTTATCTGTGAATGAGATGAAAAAGGGCGATAAATTAAAAGAGGATGACGTATTGCTGATCTTACCTTTTTCCGGTATAGAACATATTGTCGCCAAGGGTCAAACGCTTCAAGGCATAGCTAATCTGTATAAAGTTGAAATGGATGAAATACTTCTTGCAAATGATATTGATACAGATACCAAGCTTATTATTGGTGAAAAATTGATGATTCCGGGCGCTGACATGCTAGGTGAAACAAAACCAAAAACTGGAAGTAACATAACAAAAGGAGGTAGTTCATATTCTTCAATGCCAAACATTGTTGGTTATTTTAAAAACCCAGTTCCAAATGGTAAAAAGTCTAGAGGAGTAACTTCCAAACACAGGGGGGTTGATATTGCAGCCCCGACTGGAACACCTATCTATGCTTCTGCTTCTGGAAGAGTTTTGACTGCAAGAATGGGCTGGAATGGTGCTTATGGCAATATGATAATTTTGCAACATCCAAATGGTACTAGAACTTTATATGCGCATATGTCCAGACTTGGCGTTAATACGGGCGCGCAGGTTTCTCAAGGAGAAGTTATCGGTTATGTCGGCTCTACTGGCCGCTCAACCGGACCGCATCTACACTTTGAAGTCTTAGGAGCAAAAAATCCTTTCTAGCTAATTTCAAAATTCTTCGAAGATTATTCAAACAAAAGCAGAGAAACCATAGCTAAAATTCCAACTATAACTGCTGCTAGTTGCAACGCGGAATATTTTAGTTCTTTTGTTTTTTGGAGTTCAGGAATTAAATCAGCTACCGCAATGTAAATAAAACCGCCGGCTGCTATCGGCAAAATCCATAAAGTGAAAGTTTCCGCAATCTTGCCAAAAATTAAAGCGATAGAAACTCCGATAATAGCGGTAAGAGCTGAAATAAAGTTTAACCATAAGGCCTTTTTCTTGTTATAGCCAGAATGAATAAGTACTGCGAAATCACCGATTTCTTGCGGGATTTCATGCAGAACTACTGCCAGGGTTGTTGCAATTCCGATTGGAACACTTATTAAAAAACTTACCCCAATAATTATTCCATCTATCAAATTATGAAAACTGTCGGTAAAAAGCAGTAATTTTCCCACTGGATATATATGTTTTTTTTCTGTGTCGTCTTCATGATGATGCCAATGAAGAAATTTTTCTATTATAAAGAATACAAGAATACCGGACACTATTAAAAGACTTACCATGGTAGAATCGGGAGAATTTCTAAAAGCTTCAGGTATTAAATGGATGAATGCATCGCCCAAAAGCGCACCGACAGCCAGACTTATAAATAGGCCGATGTATTTTTTTACGATTTCCTCCTTTAAAGAAAGGGAAAATATTCCAATTACAGAAACAAGACTCACTATAATAACGCTCATAAATGCATATATATATATTGTTACCATGTGCGGGATGGGAGAATCGAACTCCCAACCTCAGTTTGGAAAACTGACGTTTTACCATTAAACTAATCCCGCTTTCGCTAAAGCTTCGGCGAGCAGGCCCGCATAAACTTCAACTTGGTCGGGCTGCTGGGAATCGAACCCAGTCTAAACGCTCCCAAAGCGCTTGTACTACCGGTATACTACAGCCCGTTAACTTATTAAATTATAATATATCTATCTATACCGGTATACTACAGCCCGTTTCTAAAAACCGGAACATAAAAGTTTTCGCCTGCGGGCACTGGCTTCGTTTTGTCCGCCAGAAAATTTTTATGTTCCGGTTTTTAACTATATCATAAAATAATATCGCTTACTACTTTTACCTTTGCTTTTTTCTCTTTTTGACATAGATAAACAACAAGCAGATCAACTTGCCATTCTTTTCCTTCATCTATATTTTTACTTAAAAAGTAGGTCTGAATTGTCCTTGATAATCTTTTCAGTTTCCATGGGTGCATATTATCTTCCGGTCTATGTTCGTATCTTTCATCCGAATCAGCATAAGATTTGGGTATAAAGGTATTTAAGGTTTCACGGGAAACACTTTTTACCTCAATAAAATATAGCTTGTTCCCTTTTTCAGCCACAATGTCTATTTCACCCCATTTTTTAGTATAGTTACGGTCTATTATGGAAAAACCGTGTTTCACAAGAAACTTTACAGCTATGTTTTCACCGATTTCTCCTATTTTTTGTGTTTCCGAAGTAAAAACTTTTGGCATAATAAGTAGTGAAAAGTTTATAAAGTTCTTAAGGTTATCAAGTTTTTTTAGGTTTTAATTCACTTTCTACTTTATGGACTATTCATGTTTCACGTGAAACCTTTTACTTAATTTTGTGTCTTTTATTAAAATATCCTTATTCTACAATATATTTTTCATATAATGATCATAAAAGACAATACCTTTATATGTCCTTTATGAACATTACCAACACAGTTATCCACAGTTTTTCATAAAATCGTTATAAATAAAGAGATAATTAAAAATAAATAAAGGACAGATTTTTAAAATATTTTTTGTGCGGCTAGGGAGAATCGAACTCCCGTCTCATCCTTGGCAAGGACGTGTTCTACCACTAAACCATAACCGCAATTTATCTTTTGATCTATGAATGTCTTTTTTAATGGTTTTACTACGTGAAAAGACCACTAAATATAACCACAGTATAAAGTATATTTTATTATAGTATTTTAATTAAACTAATGCAATTCTTAATTTAAGCTTTATTTTTAGGGCTATTTGTTAATTCGCAAAAGAAGGTGTAAAATATAAATATTATAAATAAAAAGCACCCGTAGTGAAATGGATATCACGCGACGCTTCGGACGTCGTATTGTGGGTTCGAATCCTGCCGGGTGCGCAAAAAAATGGATACTTCAAAAAAAATAATATTAAAAATTCCGAAAGAAGTCTCACATATAATAAATACACTTGAGAACAAGGGTTTTAAAGCGTATTTAGTTGGTGGCTGTGTTCGAGATCTTTTAATGGACAGGGAACCGAAAGATTGGGATATAACAACTGGTGCTAAGCCGGACCAGATTATTGAACTTTTTAAGAAAACAGTGTATGAGAATGTATTTGGAACAGTAGCTGTTATAAATGAAGATGTTTCTTGTGAAACGTTGCGTCAAATAGAAGTTACCCCATATAGAATTGAAGCAAAATATAGCGATTTTAGGCATCCGGATAAAGTAAAATTTAGCGATAATTTGGAAGATGATCTAAAAAGACGTGACTTTACAATAAATGCTATGGCTTGTAGAAATGGACAGGTAACTGATATATTTGGTGGTTTAAAGGACATAAAAGACAAGATATTGAAGGCAGTAGGGGATCCCGATGACCGTTTTAAAGAAGATTCACTTAGAATGCTTCGGGCGGTACGTATCGCTTTACAACTTGGTTTTTCTGTGTCTTATGAAAGCAGTGAAAGTATTTTGAGAAATTCAAATTTAATAAAAAAAATATCATCTGAAAGAATTCGTGATGAGCTTTCAAAAATAATTATGTCACCGAATCCATCTATTGGGATGGTGATGCTTCAGAAGTTTGGTTTGTTGAAAAATATAATTCCAGAATTAGAAGAAGGGATCGGGTGTGAGCAGGCAGGTGAGCATATTTATGATGTTTGGGAGCATTTGCTTCATGCCTTGCAGCATTCGGCGGAGAAAAATTGGTCTTTGGAAGTGAGACTAGCTGCACTTTTTCATGATATTGGGAAACCAAAAACCAGAAGGTTAGCTTCACCTGATACTTTTGCTCAGGTCCTCGGGTCGCCTGTACGGGATTCTAAAAATGAACAGGCTCAACCAGACCATTCGCAAAAGCATACAGGTTCAGCTAAAAAAAGATTTACTTTTTATGGCCATGAAGTGATTAGCGCGCGAATGGCGAAAAAAATAATGGAACGATTAAAATTTTCCAGAAAAGAAATTGATTTAGTGGAAAAATTAGTTCGCAATCATATGTTTTTCTCTGATACTGAATTGATTACTCTTTCTGCGGTGCGGAGAATTGTCACAAAAGTCGGGGTAGAAAATATTTGGTTGTTAATGAATGTTCGTGAATGCGATAGGGTAGGAATGAAGAAAAAAGAAACACCATATCGCTTGCGAAAATATTTTGCCATGATAGAGGAAGCACTACATAGTCCAATTTCCGTTGGCCAGCTTAAAATTGACGGAGAATTTATGATAAAAAAACTTAATATAAAACCGGGACCTCGCATGGGATGGATTTTGCATGCTCTTTTGGAAGAGGTTTTAGATGATCCGACTAAAAATGAAGAAAAACATCTTTCAGAACTAGTTAGATCACTAAATCTTTTGCCGGATGGGGCGTTGAAAGTGTTGGGAGATAGGGGGAAAGAAAAAAAAGAAGAATTAGAGGAACAAGAGATAGAAAAACTTCATTTGAAACATGGAGTGAGGTAGAAATATAAAATTCAAAAGATTTCTGAGCCTTCGCCCTCGGAGACAAGAGGACAGGGGACCCACGACTCTTTAAATCTTTTGAATTTTATATTTTTATGATTTACTCCCCAGTTTCACTGATCGAAAAATCTTCAAATTCGTGTCTAGCCCCACACCATTTTACAGAAAAATTTTCTACTGGAGAAAAAAGAGGAAAAAGAAAACGACCATGTTGTAATTTTTTTATAAAAAAAAGAAGATTTTTATCTTCTCCTTCCGCGATAACTTTTATGCTGCCATCATTCTTGAAAAAAGTGACACCTTTCAATTCCAGTCGGATTGCGTGACGGCGAATCCACAATAGATAATCATAACTTAAATTTTTTCCCCACATTACACTCTCTATACATTTGAGTATCCCAGTACTAAAATTTTAGTAACAGACATCACTCCAAATATAAAAAAGCTCTCTCAAAAATGGTTTGGTAAAAACATTAAACTAGAGTTAGTAAATCTCTAGCCAAATAGGGCAATGGTCGGAACCGTAATAATCCGAAAACATTCCGGTTTTCTTTATTTTTGGCATAATTTCAGAACTGACAAAAAAATAATCAAGTCGCCAGCCGACATTTCGATCTCTAGCTCTTGTTTTTTGGTCCCAATAAGTATAGGCGCCAATTTTATTCGGATAAAATTTCCTGAAGATATCTACAAAATTATTTTTAATTACTTTACTGACCCAAGCGCGTTCAATAGGCAAAAATCCGGTGTTTTCTTCATTGGCTTTCGGGTTTGCCAGGTCAATGGCTTCATGAGCAGTGTTTACATCTCCGCAAAAGATGATATGTTCGCCTTTCTTTCGAAGTTTTAAAATAAATTTTAAAAAAGCGTCATAAAATTCTAATTTATATTTCAAACGATGAGGGCCTTGTCCGCCGTTTGGGAAATAAACGGTTATGATAGTGAAATTTTTCAATTTTACGCCTACTAGTCTGCCCTCGTCATCGAATTTCTTAATACCCATTCCATAAAAAATTTCTTCCGGTTTTTCTTTAGAGTAAATTGCCACTCCGCTATATCCTTTTTTTAATTTAGAATGAGAAAAATAGGAAAAGTATCCGGAAATATTGCGTGTTTCTTCCGTGAGTTGTTCGGGATGCGCTTTTGTTTCCTGTAAACATAAAATATCAGGTTTTCCTTTCTGAAATAGAGGTATAAAAAAACCTTGTTTTACCGTTGCTCTCAGTCCATTTGTATTCCATGAAACGATTTTCATATTATTTTCTGCTGTGAAACTTTTTATGCACTTCTTGTAATTGTTTGTCAGTTATGTGGGTATAAATTTGAGTGGTAGAGATATTGGAATGTCCAAGCATCATTTGAACGCTTCTAATATCTGCGCCATTCTGTAATAAATCAGTGGCGAAGGAGTGGCGAATAATATGGGGTGTTACTTTTTTAGAAATACCCGCTTTGATTGCATAGTATTTCACAATTCTTTCTATGGAACGCGGAGTTAGTCTTGAGAAATTTTTTTTATTGACAGTGGAAATTTGTATAAACATAGCTTCTTCCATATCCTTTCTTTTAGCTAAATATTCCTTGATTGCTTTTCGGGCAGTTTCCGATAAAAATACTACTCGCACCTTTTCTCCTTTCCCTCTGATGGAAAACTCACCTTTTGACAAATTCAGATCCCTATCTAGAGAAGTGAGTTCTGATACACGAAGTCCAGTAGAAAAAAATAATTCAAGGATAGCTTTATCTCGGAGGTTTTTTAGATCGGATCCGTTCGGCCCGGCAAGGAGTCTGTTTAGTTCTTCTACCGTAATTAAATCTAAACTTCTCTCTTTTATTTTTGCCAGTTCTATGCGATCGGGAGAAAGAGTTTGAATTTCGTTTTTCATTAGGTATTTCAGAAATACACGAAGAGCGATCAAATAATAATTTTGAGTATTTTTTTTCATTGATGTTTCTACTTGTCCTTTTATTTTTATTCCAGATTGTCTGTTCAAAAAAAGTCTGAATTCTCTCACATTTTCATCCGTAATATCTCTCGGTTTTATTATTTTTCCGAATTTAAAAAAACGAGTTAAATATCTGTCATAATTTTCAACAGTCTTTAAGCTCGAACCCTTTTCTATTTCTAAATATTCTAAAAATTGCCTCTTTAATTTATCTATCTCAGATATCATATCTTTATGATAGCATAAAATATTGTGCGACGTTGTTTTTGTCTTGCAAATTAGATGACTTTATGTTAAGATAAAATTATGTTAAATACAAAGAAAAAGCAACGGATTATAAAGAAAAATCAAATTCATGAGAAAGATACAGGTTCTTCTGAGGTACAAGTGGCTGTTTTATCTACCCAAATAGAGGAATTGGCAAAACATTTGAAGAAACATAAAAAAGATAATAATTCTCGCCGGGGACTTATTAAAATGGTATTGGAACGCAAAGACAAGACTCGTTACAACGCTTTGATGAAGAAGATGAATCTTGTATAAAAAAACAGCATAAGTAATTTCTGAGCCTTCGCCCTCGGAGTCATAAGGACAGGGAACCCACGACTCTTAAAATTACTTAATGCTGTTTTTTATGTTATAATATAAACATATGACTGTTATAAAACATAAAGAACAGAGGGTTGGAGTTTTTATTGACACTCAAAATCTATATCATTCAGCCCGCAATTTATATAATGCCAGGGTTAATTTTGGCGCAGTTTTAAAAGAAGCAGTAGCAGGCAGAAAACTTGTTCGGGCGGTAGCTTATGTTATTGCCACAGAAGCTGGAGAGGAGAAGAATTTTTTTGAAGCACTTACCAAGCTTGGCATTGAAACTAAAACTAAAGATTTGCAAGTTTTTCACACTGGCACTAAAAAGGGAGATTGGGATGTGGGTCTGACTGTTGATGTGATGAGAATGGCTAATCGTCTTGATGCTGTTATCATAGTTTCTGGAGACGGTGATTTTGTTCCGTTGGTTGAATATATGAAGAATCATACCGGTACTCAGGTAGAAATTGCTTCTTTTGGTAAGTCCACCTCTTCGAAACTTCGTGAGGCTTGTGATGATTTTATTGACCTTTCTTTAAATCCAAAAAAATATTTAATAGGGATAAAATAAAATTTTATTAGTTAATCGGTTCGCGTTCGGACAAAAAGTAATGTTCTACTAGAGATCGAGGAACAATACTGTAGTCTGAACACGAACTAAAGTAAATTTACAAAATATAAACTTTCTTCCGGTACGGATTTTTTGAAGCTTAAAAAATCCTGAAATGCTCGGCTCGACAGCCTCGCAACCCCTTCAGAAAGTTATATTTTGTAAATTTATAAAATATAATATGAAAAAGAAAGAATATAGTGTAGAAATTGGTGGTAAAATGCTAACTGCTATTTTCTCGGACTTAACAGAACAGGCACATGGATCAGTCATTTTAAAATATGGCGAAACAATTGTGCTGGCCACTGCTTGCATGTCTAAAGATAGGCAAGAGGGTTTAGGGTTTTTTAATTTGACAGTAGATTATTTGGAGAGATTTTATGCTACTGGAAAAATTTTGGGATCTCGGTTTATGCACCGAGAAGGCAAACCGTCAGAAGATGCCATACTTGCTAGCCGAGTGATTGACAGGACCCTCCGTCCACTTTTTGATCAGTCAATCCGCCACGCAGTGCAAGTGATTACTACTGTTATATCTCTTGATGAAAACGACCCTACTGTTTTGGCGATCAATGCTGCTTCACTTGCTCTGGCTGTGTCCGATATTCCTTGGGCAGGACCAATTGGTGCAGTACGTATTGGGAAATACAATAATGACGATTTGATGATAAATCCTTCGCAGGCACTGCGTTTAGATAATACCCAATATAAATTTGACCTAACTATTTGCGGGAAGGATGGCTACATAAATATGATTGAAGCATCAGCTCACCAAATAAAAGAAGAAGAACTAGAGGAAGCATTTAAAAAAGCGAGTGAAGAAATAACTAAATTAGAAAATTTTCAGAAAAAGATAGTAACCGAAATAGGCGTTCCTAAAAAAGTAATAGAAAAAGAAAAAGTATCAGAAGAATCAGTAAAATTATTTAATAAAGAAATTTTACCCAAGATGGAGGATGCTATTTTCACTGGATCTGGAAAAAAGAGGATAGATGATTTACATAGTGCTTGGAACAAAATGGCGGCAGAAAAATACCCGGAGAGAGATGATTTTGTGATGGAAGACAATCTTTTTGACAGCACAGAAAACAGTATTTTGCACGAAAAAGCTATAAATAATAATCAACGCGCTGATGGTAGAGCCATGGATGAACTTCGCGATCTTTATGTCCAGGCTGGAGGAATATCTTCGATTTTGCATGGCAGTGGAATTTTTTATCGTGGAGGAACACATGTGCTTTCTGTTCTTACTCTGGCTGGTCCCGAAGAAAAACTGCTGATTGATGGTATGGAGTCGAAAGAAGAAAAAAGATTTATGCACCATTATAATTTTCCGCCTTACTCAAGCGGGGAAGTCGGCCGTATAGGCACCACCAATCGCAGGGAAATCGGTCACGGCGCTCTGGCTGAAAAAGCACTGGCTATGGTATTACCAACGGTGTCAGAGTTTCCTTACACCATGCGTTTAGTATCTGAATCGATGGCATCAAATGGTTCCACTTCCCAAGCCTCAATCTGTGCTTCCACCCTTGCTTTGATGGATGGAGGAGTTCCAATTAAAGCGCCGGTAGCCGGTGTGGCTATGGGATTGATGATGGGGAAAATATCCGCCAGAAGCGGACAAGAATATAAAATCTTAACTGATATCCAAGGGCCGGAAGATCATCATGGCGATATGGATTTTAAAGTAGCTGGCACTAGGGAAGGTATAACGGCTATCCAATTAGATGTAAAAGTAGAAGGGATACCGATAAAAATATTGGGTGAAGCTATGAAACAGTCCAAAAAAGCGCGAATAGCAATCCTGGATAAAATTGAAAAAGAAATTCCAAAACCAAGAACTGAAATTTCCCCGAACGCGCCGAAGATTTTAATTATAAAAATTAAACCGGACCAAATTGGTATGGTTATCGGTGGCGGGGGAAAGACTATTAAAGAAATAAAAGAAAAATCAGGGGCAGAAATAACTATTGAAGATGATGGAACAGTATATTTGACAGGCAAAGGTGACAGTGCCGAGTTAGCCAAGAAGGTAATAGAGGAAATGACCCACGAATTTAAAGTTGGAGAAGTATTGAAAGGGGAAGTAGTCAGAATTGCGGATTTTGGAGCTTTTGTCAGATTGAATCACCCATTTCGCGTGGAACGAGTTAGCGATATAATAAAGGATGGAATGATTGTGCCGGTGAAAATTATAAAAGTGGACCGGGAACAAGGGAAAATTAGTTTATCTATCAAAGAAGCCGACCCTGGTTTTTTTAGGAAACCTTAAAAATGGAAAACGAAAATAAATTAAAAAACAGAAATGTAGAAACTTATACCGACGACATGGTAAAGGCTATTGAAAATGATAAAGGGGGACTAATAAAAAAAATAATTCACGAAGAAGAAGAACATGAAGCCGAGAAGATAAATTTATCTCCCAGGTCAAGGAAGAATAGATTATTTATGTTTATCAGTATTGTATTTATATTTTTAGCTTTGGCTATTCTGGTTTTTTTAGCTTTTTTTGACGAAAATAGTAATATCGTTCAAGTTGCGCCGCAATTTACCCCAATTGTTTTTACCGACCAGAGCAATATTCAAGCGATTGATGGATTCACCAAAGAAAAAATAGCGGAGACTGTTCTAGACCAAGTTAACAATACTAAAGTAAAAGTTGGAGAAATGGAAGGAATATATTTAACAGAGAATAAAAAGGCTGTAGGATTTAAAAGATTTGTTACACTTATCAAAGGCAATTTTGTTTTAGATCAAATTGATTTTGTTAGTGATAATTTTTTGTTCGGGGCGGTAAATAACGAAGTGAAGGATCTTTTTATACTACTGAAGGTGCGTTCTTTTACAAATGTATTTTTAGCTATGCATAATTGGGAAGATAAAATGTTGTACGACTTGTATGGATTTTTTGGAATAGATATTTCTCCCGAGACAAATTATTTGTTTACTAAAAATTGGCAGGACGGCATTGTTGAAAACAAAAATGCAAGAATTCTCGAGAATAAAGACGGGAAGATTGTTTTGATGTATGTGTTTATTAATGATTCATCTATTGTTATCACCAATTCTGAAACGGCAGTTCGAGAAGTAATCCTTCGCCTTGCTTTTGGCCAGATAAAGAAATAGATGGTATTGTCTATTGTAAGATATTTGCTATAAGAATTAAAAGTGTTATTATTCAGGAATGTTAGACAAGAAAAAAATTAAAGAAAAATTGGAAAGAGAAAGGGATATGCTGCTCGACCAGATTCATGATATCGGGAAATTAAATCCGGAAACCAATGAATGGGAAGCGATTCCTGAGGAGCTAAATTCTAGAGAATCAGATCAAAATGATATGGCGGATAGGTTTGAAGATTTTGAAGCCAGAAGCATTATGATAAAAACCTTGGAATCAAGACTAAATAATATTTTAAGCGCAATCAAAGGATTGAACAGAGAATCTTTCGGTAGGTGCGAGATATGTAAAAAGGACATAGAAATGGACCGCATGGAGGTCAATCCTGCGGCTCGAACGTGCAAGAAGCATTTGAATAATTAGAAAAAATAATATAAATTGTGAAAATTTAAAAAATTTCTGAGCCTTCGCCCTCGGAGTCAAGAGGACAGGGAACCCACGACTCTTAAAATTTTTTAATTTTCACAATTTAATCAAATCATGGCTTTTGCAAGAGTTTATTCGGCACAAGTAAACCTCCTTTCTGGACAAATCGTAACGATTGAGGTTGATTTGTCGAAGGGTTTACATACTTTTAATGTAGTAGGCCTTCCAGACAATGCTGTAAATGAATCAAAAGATAGAGTAAGTTCTGCTATAAAAAATTCTGGTTTCAAATCTCCTAAAGCCAAAAACCAAAAGATTATTGTTTCTCTTTCGCCGGCCGATCTGAAAAAAGAAGGACCATTTTTTGACCTAGCCATTGCTCTTGCCTATATGCTAGCATCTGATGATTTGAAGTTTGATTCAGAAAAAAGAATTTTTTTGGGAGAACTTGGACTGGATGGAACTCTGAGACGTATTAGAGGAGCATTGCCATTAGTTATGGAAGCTAAACGGGCGGGATATGAGGAAATTTATTTGCCGAAAGAAAATGCCATTGAAGCGGCCTTAGTTGAAGGGATAAAAATTTTTGGCGCGAACAGTTTAAAAGAAGTGGTAGAACACATTAATGAAACAAAAGAAAAGAAAGAGAATAAAAAAATTCCAATCCAGCCAAAAACAGAAATAAGTTATAAAAAAGAGAGAAAAAATTCGGACTTCTCTGATATTAGAGGGCAAGAAGGCGCAAAAAGAGGGCTTGAGATAGCGGCTGCCGGTGGACATAATATTGCTATGTATGGCCCGCCTGGTACCGGAAAAACAATGCTGGCGCGAGCTTTTTCTGGATTGTTACCAGACTTAGGACTGGAAGAAGTTTTAGAAATTACTGGTATCCATTCTGTGGCAGGAGTATCGCGGGGAGAATTAATTTCTGCTCCTCCATTTCGTGCTCCTCATCACACTTCCTCTTATGTATCAATTATCGGAGGAGGAACTTTTCCAAAACCTGGAGAGATAACTTTGGCCCATAAGGGTGTATTGTTTCTTGACGAATTTCCAGAATTTGAGAAACGAGTAATAGAATCTTTGCGACAACCACTGGAAGACAATGTGGTTTCCATTTCTCGAGCCAAAGGTTCAGCAATTTTTCCTTCTAATTTTATTTTGGTGGCGGCTATGAATCCTTGTCCGTGTGGGAACGCTGGTTCAAAACAAAAAGCTTGTATTTGCAGACCTTCTGATTTAGATAGGTATAAAAGAAAATTGTCGGGACCGATAATAGACCGCATTGATCTTTGGGTTTCTGTGGGGAATGTTGATTATAAAAAATTGGGCGGAGAGGGAAGCGGAGAAAAAAGTGAAAGAATAAAAGATAGAGTGATAAATGCACGCGAAGTTCAGAAAAAAAGATTTGAAAAATTTAAGAGAAACATAACAACTAACGGTGAAATGAACGTGAAAGATTTGTTCAACATGGCGAAATTAAAAGAAGAAATAAGAAATTTACTGGATGATAGCGCTGAGCGCCTTTCTCTCTCTGCCCGAGCTTATCACCGAGTAATCAAAATCGCTCGTACCATAGCTGACTTGGAAAATTCCGAAGAAATTAATTCAAACCATATTCTGGAAGCGATACAATATAGACCGAAAGTGAATACATAAAAAACAAAAACCCGCCAGCTGACGGGTTTTTGTAACCAATTCTTTTCGCGCGAAAGGAATTATGCAACTGCGTCCTTTAAGGCTTTTGCAGCTCTGAATTTTGGAACTTTCTTAGCAGCCACCTTGACTTGTTCTCCAGTTTTTGGATTGCGAGCCATTCTTGCTGCTCGTCCTTTTACTGAAAAGATTCCGAAGCCGGCAATTGACACTTCGCCACCTTTCTTCATAGTGCTGACGATAGCATCAAACAAACCATCAACAATTTCCTCAGCTTGTACTTTTGTACCACCAAGTTTACCGTGTACCCACTCAGCTAATGCTTGTTTATTCATATTTATAAAAAGTAATTTTTGTAATATTTCGACCATTTGCTTATAAAATTGACACCCCTATATTATATAGTAATAGTTTTTTTAGGCAAGTCCCATATAGTTAATTATAAAAAATAACAAAAGTCAAAATTTATCTCGCATATTCAATAATTCTGGTCTCTCTAATGATGGTAACTTTGATTTCGCCAGGATATTTTAGTTCTTGTTCTATTTTTACAGCAATATCGTGGGCCATAATTTTTGATTCAGCGTCTGAAACTTTTTCCGGGGTGACGAATATGCGGATTTCACGGCCCGCTTGCAAAGCATATGATTTTTCAACTCCAGGGAATGCGTTTACCAAGGCCTCAAGTTCTTGCAATCTTTTCAGATAATTTTCCACTGAATCACGGCGTGCTCCAGGTCGGCCGCCGGATATGGCATCAGCCGTTTGAACGATTACCGCCTCCACTGTTTCATATGGATAATCTTCATGGTGGCTTTTCATAGCTGTAATAATACGTTCATCTGCTCCGAATTTTTGCAAAATTCGCATACCTATTTCAATATGGGTACCTTGTACTTCATGATCAAGCGCTTTACCGATGTCATGTACTAAAGCGCCCGCTTTAGCTATAGCCACATCTGCGCCCAATTCTTCGGCAATCATCCCGGCGATATGAGCCATTTCAATGGAATGCTGGAGCACATTTTGTCCATAACTTGTACGAAAATATAATCGTCCGATGATAGCTACGATGCGTGGATCAAAATTGAATATTCCACATTCATATACCGCTTGCTCACCTTTTTCTTTGATAATTTTATTTATTTCTTCTTTAGCTTTTTCTACTAATTCCTCAATCTTGGCCGGCTGGATACGTCCATCTAAAATCAGATTTTCAAGCGCCAGACGGGCGATCTGTCTTCTAATTGGATCGAATGAAGAAATGATTATTGAACCAGGAGTATCATCTACAATAAGCTCAACCCCGGAAACTCGTTCAAAGGCCCTTATATTTCGGCCTTCTTTCCCAATAACCTTGCCTTTTATTTCGTTGTTCGGGATATTTACAATGGTAGTCATTAGTTCGGAGGCAGTACTTGAGGCAAGACGCTGAATAGAAGTAGCTAAAATATCTTTTGCCCTTTTATCCAATTTTTCTTCGTTGCTATTTTCAAGTTTTTGAATTCTGATTAAAATATCTTCCTCATATTTCTTTTCGATGTCTCTCATTAATTCTTCCTTTGCTTCTCCCTCGGTTAATTTTGATACTCTTTCAAGTTCGATCCTTTTTTCTGTTTCTATACTCGTCACTTTTTCTTGAATCTTTTTTATTTCTTCTATTTTGAGTTTAATATTTTCAGTTTCTTTGTCTATCTCAACTTGTCGAGCGTCTAAAAACTCGTCTTTTTTTATAAGTCTTTTTTCTGTTTCTTTAAGTTCCTGTTCTTGTTTTTTCTCTTCCTCTTTTAACTCTGCGAGCTTTTTTTCTGCTTTATCTTTGGCTTCATCTATAATTTTTTGTGCCTCCTCTTTAGCCCCGACCAGTATTTGTTTTATATCTATCTCTATAGATTTTATTTTTCCCAGCGCGACAAGCACTCGCAAATAATATCCGATTCCCGCACCCAAAAACAGGATCCCGACCCCGATTAGAATTATCATTAATGAGCTCATAAGCCTTATGTTGGCTTATAAAAACAGGCCGCTATATTTGTAGTTTTGTTTCTGTGCAAAAGATATGAAAATTTTTCTTTAACGACAACATATATGGAATATTCCTATAAACCAATCGAAAATAAATTTGTAAAATCCAACACTTACAATATAACAAATTACATACATTTTGTCTATATGCTATATTTCTGTAAACTATATCGGCAGATTTTTAGAAATTAAGCTTTTGCAGTAGGTGCTTTTGATTTAGTTACTATTTCGTCCACAATTCCGTATTTTTTAGCCTCCTCAGCATCCATAAAGAAATCTCTTTCAACATCTTTTTCTATTTGGATTAAGAGCTTACCCGTATTTTTAGCTAAAATTTTATTTAAACTGTCTCTTGTTTTCAGAATATGTTTTGCCGTTATAGCAATATCTGTCGCCTGACCTTCAACTCCACCCAGAGGCTGATGAATCATAACTTCTGCGTTAGGTAAGATAAAACGTTTGCCTTTTTTACCGGCAGAGAGAATAAGGGCTCCGCCTGAAGCAGCCAGTCCGACACAAAAAGTGGAAACATCTGGGCGCACATGGCTCATGGTATCTACTATGGCCATGGTGGAAGTGACAGATCCACCGGGTGAATTTATATATAAATAAATGTCCTTTTTTGCGTCTTCGGATTCAAGAAAAAGAAGTTGGGCGATAATAATATTTGCCGTGTGGTCATCAATTGGCCCGCCTAAAAATATAATGCGTTCCCGCAGAAGTCTGGAATATATATCATAAGCCCTTTCCCCAAACTGTGATTTTTCTATAACGGTGGGTATTAACATGTCTTTATAATACACCTAATTTCTAGCTTTTTCAAGTTGAATTGAGTCCATTTTTTATAACTACTACCATAAAATTCTATTTTTGATTCTCCAAAAATTGGAAGACTTTTTCGTTAGTGAGAACATTCTCAACGTGGAATTTAGCGCGCTCCGGGTCAGCATCTTTATAGTGTTCCAATATTTTTGCTATTTCGAGAGCCACTTGTTCCGGATCTGCAACAATTTTTTCAAGTTCAGCGATTTTATTTAAAATAAGAGCAAATTTCGCTTTTTTTTCAGCGTCAACTCTGAATTCTTTTCTTAAATCTTCTACGGTTTTGTTCAAATGTTTCAAATAATCTCCAAATTTTAACCCCATTTGACTGATGTCAGATTCCATTCGATATAAAATTTTATCTAATTCTACTCCAATTAAAATTTCCGGGATATCAACTTTCAAATCATCGATTATTTTTTCAATTATTTTTAATCTTGTTTTTTCTTTGGCTTGATTTTCTTTTTCCAATTTTATATTTTCTTTCAATTTTTCTTTGAAGTCTTTTATATCCTTAAAAGGGCCGAGTGCTTGCACGAAAGTATCATTAAATTCAGGCAGTTCTTCCGTCAACGTGGCGGGTTGACTGTCTTTCTCAGTTAGTTCTACGCCTTCTTTAATATGTATTTTAGGAGCACGGGATTTCCTAATATCCATAATTGTATCTTCAACTTCTTTTTCCGTTACATTTACATTTTTTTCTTCATCTTTCATTTCAGAGAGCACTTTCTTGGCGATTTGCTTGTAGTCAGGAATTTGCATCTCTGGCATGATAGCGGTTTTGATTTTAAATCCCAGAGGATTCTTGCGGGCTAGTTTTGTAATAGAAATTTGAGGATGACCAATGGCATCGATTTTTTCTTTTTCTAGTATTTTGGGATAATACTCACTGAGCGCCATCTCTGCCATTTCTCCAAGGATTTGTGCCTCCGGAATATTTGAAAGCAGAACGTTTTCTGGCACTTTTCCTTTTCTAAAACCAGGCAGTTCTAATTTTTCACCGATTTTCTTTAGTGCCTTACTAAAATATGCTTCAAAGGCATCAATTTCTACTTCTCCTTCAATTTCCAATTCGCTTTTCGGCAGTTTTTTTATGTTTATCTTAAGCATACGATTATATTATATTTATCAGTGTTTTTTGTCAAAAAAATAAAAATCCAGTTTTATAACTGGATTTTTATTTTTGGAATTTTTTATTGTACACTCTCTATGGCGCTGGCGCCAAGATCTATATCTGCTCCGTTGATGTCATTGTCCAATACATCTAATTCTTCCGCATCAGCGTCTGTCGGTGCGGCGGTTTCCGTTTGAGCATTTTTTTCTTCCAATGCCTTTTGTACTTTAGACTGCCAAATATATATTCCACCGACTATCAGAATGATGATAATGATTATTGACCCTATAAGCGCTCCGTTTGATTTTTTTTCTGGTTCCATATTATTCTCCATATTTTTATTGTTATTATCTAATAATCAATTAATTAGTTGTTTCGTTTTCTGTTTCATTTGTCTCCGTGGTTTCAGATTTCATCGCTTCTCTTTTAGCTTTTACAGCATCCCTTAATGATTTGATTGCATCTTTGAGCGCATTACGAGCATCCTTAATGAGCACTTGTGTCTCGTCTCTCAATGTTTTTAATTTTGTTTTATTTTCCGCTGAGATTTCGTTCGTGGATACCGCGAGCAATGCATTTATTTCTATAATTTTTGCTTTGGCTGCATCTAACTTTGTTTCCGCTTCCGCTGTCAGACTTTCTGCCTCTATGGTGTCTACCCCTTTCGCTTCAAGTTTGATTATCTGAGCACTAACTTTCTCTTTCAATAAATTAAGCCTTGCTATCACATTATCAAACACCCTCAATGCATTTTCTCGTCCAATTATTCTATTTTCTTTTATTTGAGCTTTAACTTTGTCTTTTTCTTCCTTTATGCTTTCTCTTAAGTTCTGCATCTTTTGTTTTAGTTCTTCTCTTTTTATCTCTATCTCGGTTTTAATCTCTTCACGTTTTAATTTTATTTCTTCTCTCTTTTTTTCTATTTCTTCTTTAACTTCTTCTCTTTTAGCCCCCAGTGCCTCTCGAGCTGCTTCTCTCTTGGCTTTTAACTCTTTCATTTTTGATTCAAACTCCGCTCGGCGAATTTTTATTTGTTCAGATACCGAAGAACCACTGCCAGAATTTGAGGTGGAACCTGTTTCTTCCGCTTTTGCTGAGTTGATGTCCACTATAGTTAGCATCATCAAAACTAAAAATAAACTTAAATATTTTTTCATATTTCTTTATATTAAATTAATAATCAGACCCTAGTTAGATTATAGCATAAAAGCCACTAACAATAACGCAACAATATTTAGAATTTTTATCATTGGGTTAATGGCAGGACCGGCTGTATCTTTGTATGGATCACCGACAGTATCACCAGTGATAGCTGCTTTGTGAGCATCACTTCCCTTACCCCCCAAATTTCCTTCCTCAATATATTTTTTTGCATTATCCCAAGCGCCTCCGCCAGAGGTCATAGATATTGCCACGAAAAGTCCAGTGACAATAGAACCGACCAGAAGTCCACCCAAGGCAACCGGTCCAAGCAATAAACCAACCAATATTGGCGCAATTACTGGAATAAGAGCTGGTAAAATCATTTGTTTAATAGCGCTGGCCGTGACAAGATCTACACATTTTCCGTATTCTGGTTTTGCTATACCTTCCATTATTCCTTTTATTTCTCTAAATTGTCGGCGTACTTCTTCCACGACTTTTCCTGCCGTTTTGCCTACCGCTTCCATGCATAGAGCACCAAAATAATAAGGCAAAAGTCCACCCAGGAAAAGTCCGGCTATAAGTTTTGGATCTTCAATAGTGAAATTTAAATTTATTCCGGCATTTGAAAATTCTTGAGTGTAAGAAGCAAACAAAACTAAAGCAGCAAGACCAGCCGAACCGATAGCATAACCTTTGGTGACAGCTTTGGTTGTATTACCTACTGAATCAAGAGCATCTGTAACGACACGCACTTCTTTGTCCATTCCTGACATTTCGGCTATTCCTCCGGCGTTGTCAGTTATTGGTCCATAAGAATCAATTGCCACGATAATACCTGCCATGGAAAGCATACTCATAACAGCGATAGCTATACCATAAAGTCCAGCGAAATTATATGAAAGTAAAATTCCAGCCACAATAACAATAAGAGGCCAGGCAGTCGATTTCATTGAAATAGCTAACCCTTGAATAATATTTGTACCATGACCTGAAAGGGAAGCCTCGGCAATTGATTTAACCGGGGAGTATTTTGAAGAAGTAAAATATTCGGTGATTACTACAAGCAAAGCGGTTATAACAAGCCCCACAAGAGAAGCGAAGAAAAGATTTAGAATGCTGTAAACTCCATTTTCTCCCATAAGTATTTTTGTAATCGGATAAAAAAGAATGGCTGAAATAATTCCTGTGGCTATCAATCCTTTATAAAGGGCGTTCATAATTTTTGGAGACCCGCCTGCCTGGGCAGGTTTTCCCAAGCGTACAAAAAAAGTTCCTGCGATTGAAGCGAGAGCTGCAACACCACCCAAGGCAAGAGGATAAATTAGAGCATTTGGCAATCCGGGAAAAATAAAAGAACCCAAAAGCATTACGGCTATAGAAGTAACAGCGTAAGTTTCAAAAAGGTCAGCGGCCATTCCGGCGCAATCCCCGATATTATCCCCGACATTATCGGCGATGACGGCTGGATTCCTCGGGTCGTCCTCAGGAATACCAGCTTCTAATTTTCCGACTAAGTCAGCTCCAACATCAGCAGCTTTGGTAAAGATACCTCCGCCTAAGCGGGCGAATATTGATATTAGAGATCCTCCAAAACCAAAACCAACCAGAGCTTTTACATCATTAGTTATTACAAAGAAAAGAGCTACTCCTAAAAGGGCAAGTCCGATAACCAGAAGCCCTGTGACTGTTCCACCTTTAAAAGCGATAGACAACGCTTCTTTCAAGCCGCTCTTGGCGGCTTCGGCTGTGCGTATGTTTGCCCGAACAGAAACATTCATCCCGATATAACCAGCTAGAGAAGAAAGTATTGCTCCGAAAATAAAACCAATGGCTAAAGTAAATCCTAATCCAACCCAGAGAATAAGGAAAAGCACGATTGCAATAATACCGATTGTTTTATATTGCCTATTTAAATATGCTTTTGCTCCTTCAGCTATGGCGGCTGCGATAGATTTCATTTTTTCAGTGCCTTCACTCTTTTTTGATATTATTTTGGCAAGCGACAAGCCATAAACTATTGTTACAATGGAACTGATAATTGCAAACAATAAAAACTGATTCATAAATAATTTTCTTGAGCGAAAGCGATTAGAAAATTTTTACCCTGTTAAATGAAATATTTTATATTTCAAATTTTGCTTTGCAAAATTTATTTAACAGGGTTTTTAAAATATACTCGCTACACTCATTATTTTAATAAATAATAATTTTATTCTTCTTCTTTTACTTCCACTTTTTCTCCGTCAGTAGAAGTTATTTCTTTAGTATTACCCTTAATATCTATTCTCCAACCAGTAAGTTTAGCAGCCAGACGCACGTTTTGTCCACCTTTACCGATAGCCAGAGAAAGCTGGTCGTTGGCGACCTCTATTGTAGCCTTATGTTCTTTTTCGTCCATTTCTATTGAAATAATTTTCGCTGGGGAAAGGGAATTTGAAACAAACTGTTTTGGATCTTCTGACCAAGGAATTATATCAATCTTTTCACCTAAAAGCTCCTGAGTAATAGTATTTACTCGAGTGCCTTTTTGTCCAACACATGAACCGACTGGATCAATATGTTCATCATTTGAATGCACTGCTATTTTAGAACGAGCACCTGCTTCTCGGGCAATAGATTTTATTTCTACGGTTCCGTTTTCTACTTCTGGTGCTTCAATAGCAAAAAGTTTTTCTATAAATTTGGGATGGGTACGAGAAAGACGGAGGTTTATACCTCTTTGAGTATCTTCCACTGAATATAAATAAGCTCGCACCCGTTGTCCTCTTTGAAAAAATTCTCCCGGAATCTGTTCTTCAGCAGGCAATATTCCAGTAGCGCGATTGAAATCAACATAAACATTTCCCCTTTCTATTTTCTGCACTATGCCTACCACTATCTCTTTTTCTTTTGTTTCATACTCATTTATTATAGAAGTTCGTTCAGCTTCACGAATTCTTTGAATGATAACTTGTTTGGCTGTTTGAGCTGCGATGCGTCCGTAGTCTTCTTTTGACTCAAGTGGAAAAATAACTTCGTCATTTAACTCTACGTCCTTTTTTATTTTTTTTGCATCTTCTAGCATTATGTGATGTTCTCCATTAAAACGTACTCGTTCATCACTGTCATCTTTTACAGAATACTCTTCTTCTTTTCCTGCTTGCGCAGGCAGGTCATTTCCTTCCTCTATCTTTGCAATAGAATCATCAACCACTATTTTAATTTGAAAGAAGTCTGTTTTGCCAGTTTCCAAATCAAACTTAGCGCGAATAATTTGTCCCTTTTTGCCATAATCTTTTTTATAAGCGGCAGCCATAGCTTGTTCTATGGCGTCCAGTATTTTTTCTTTTGGGATTTTTTTCTCTTCTTCCAGTTGTTCCAATGCCGATTTGAATGTTTTTATGTCTAACATGACTATTTAAAATGAACAGAGCGATTATTTAAATTGTCACCCTGTTAAATAAAATCCTTCGGATTTTAGCTTTTGTTTATAAAAAGCTATTTAACAGGGTTAATAAAATTATATTCACTTCGTTCATTAATTTTTAATTAAAAAGCCCTGTTGCGACAGGACTTATACGATATATAGAATAGCACAAGATGTATTTGAATGCAACTCCTTATAAAATTAAATAGGGTCTTAAAATATTATTTTAAGACCCCCGATATTGAAACCAGAAAAAGAACTAAAAAGAACGAATTACTAATACACTACTAGTATATTCCTTAAAGGAGTTACAAATTAATCCGTTGCTTTCCGGTTTAAGATTAAATATAACTGTCAAAGCAAACCTTTTATCCCATGAAGTTTCCTCATAAGACCAATAAAAACTTCCTTCTAATCCCAGTTCAATTTTTTTAGAATACATTAGAAGAAGTTCATTAATAGAAGGCAATCTTCCTCCTTTTTCAGATGCATTTTTTTTTGCATCTTCCCAATTTTTTAAATCAGGCAACTCTTCAAAGACCAACCCATGCTGACCAGAAGAATCAATTGAGAAAATGATTCCATTCTTATAATAACTCCCGATTGATATTGGGGTTACCGTTGCCGTAACCTCTTCCGTGACGGTTTTTCCGTCAATTCCAGTACAGATTATTCCATAAGTGGTGGTAGTGGTTGGAATAACCTTAACACTACCGAACCCAAGATTATTGGTATTGAAATTTACTCCTTTTGTTTTTATAACGTTTTTTGTATCCCAAGTTAAAGTAACTTGGGTTCCCAAAACTACAAGAGAAGGTGTAACTTCAAATTTTTCAATCTTTGGTACTGGCGCAACATCAATAGTGACTACAACAGAATCAATCGCTCTGCCTCCTGGACCTGTTAAGGTAATTATAAAAGTTTTTATGGCAGTGATATTCCTTATTGTCTCAGTACCAGATAAACTTTTGTCGCCAGACCAATCACCACTGGCAACACAAGTTGTTGCATAAAAGGATGACCAATCCAAGGTTGTAGTTCCGTTGTATGGAACAAACATGACACTAGCGTGAATTTTAACCTCTGGAAGGTTGGCTATTGGATCCGTAGGCGATTCACATCCTAATCCTATTAATCCTAATAACAGGATTAATGATACGAAAAAATTTTTCAATTTTTTCATTTATTCCTCCTATTTAATTTACGATGAATTATTTACCTAAAATATACCATATTTGAGCTATTTATCAATTGTCAAGGAGAGAAAAGCTCTAAAAAATGTAATATTTTCATAAGTTATTAACAGTTTTATGCACCTTTATTTTTTTATTAGGTATAATAAATGAATTATTAATATTTGAGGTAAAAGAATCTGAAAATAAAATATTATGTATAAAAGAATATTTCTCTTTGTGTCGGTATTATCAATAATCGGATGGTTATTCATCCCCAGTCTCTCATATACAGCAGGCATTGCCTCTTTTAGTGTTTCGCCGACATCATTATTAGAAATAGTGCCTGAATCAAACGGGCTTTTTACTTTGACTGGCGCTGGATTTATTTCAAACTTAGAATCTATTGATCTGACATATAATACATCTTCGTCATCAGGAACGATTGCCTTTCGCCAAACACCTAGCGGAAGTAATTATTCAAGTATTTCATTAACTAAAACCTCTCCAACAGCGTATTTGTTCGTCGGGCAAGGCGGACTTAACTATGGCATTGTTTATACAATTAGTATCAATGGGAAAATATATAATGCAAACGATGTGTTGGTTGGCAATTCTTCACAAAGCGTTACATTTTCTTTTAAATATCCCTTCACTATTTCTACAGACAAGAGTTCATTGATTCTTAATGCGAATTCAAGCGGGTATGTAGATGTCACGGTTACTCGTGCTAATAGTTTTGTCCCCGCATTAACCATAGATGATATTACGGTGGTGGGCATAACAGTTTCAAATCCCTCAAATCTTACTTATTCCAAAAGTCTCACATCTTCATCTGGTCTTGTTCAGAGTTTTAGAGTAACGTTTTCAACAGGGAAAAATACAGGTGCCCAGAATTACGATGCTGAAATACAAGCATCAAAACTCAATTCGACGAGGGGAAGAGATGTTTTTATTACAGTAAATAAAGGTTCTGGACCTGTTGTTACTTTGAGCCTTAATCCAAACTCTGGAGTAGTGAATGTAGGAGGAGAAACTTCTACTGCCATTGTAGCTCCATCAGGTTCATATTTAGCAAATTTTCTAGGTGAATATGGATGTGTTAGATATGGTGGACAAGGTACTGCTTCTCAAGGTTTAGGTTGTATGGCGTATTTTGATAATCCTTCTTCAGCTTCTATAAGTCCTTCAGGAGGCAATTTCACAATCAGTAAAGGAAGTGGAACATATCCCACATATGTTTTAATTAAAGCAAATAATAATGGTGCAACTTCAGGCATATACACATTTCAAATACCATATGTAATAGGTACTTGGAGTACAGGATCAGCTCCATATATTGTAGGAAGTGGAACAGCTTCTTTTGCATTAACTGTTAATAATACTTTGACAATAAATCCTTCTTCTCTTAGCCGTACGCTGGTTAATTTTTCCCCTTGGCAACCATTTCCTTATGCTATTCAAGCGGATGTTTTATATGACGAAGTAAGCATAGTAAATAAATTAGATATATCAAATGTTAGCGCTAAACTTACTACAGGAGTAATTTCTTCTCCAGTTTCACTAGCTATAAATAAAGGTGGAACACAAAATGATAACAGTGGTCCAAGTCGTTTGTTATGAATTCTACGCAGGCTACTGGAACATTATCTATAAACTATTACAAAGGATTATCAGTCACTGCTCCGATAACTATAAATTGCCCTAGCTGTACTCCTTCTGTGGATTTAACTGCTAATGGTTTAGACAATGTCTCAATTCCTTTTGGTAGTTCTCCTTTGTTAAAGTGGTCTTCAACTTATGTAGGTTCTTGTTCGGCTTCATGGACAAATAGCACGGCAACTAACAATAGTGTCGGTGTTGCTCCAGCCATACCACCAGTTGGAACTCATACTTTTCGAATAGAATGCACAAACAGTATGGGAGCTAAAGTATATGATACTGTGACAGTTACAGTAACTCCACCACCTATAATGTCCGGCACTCTCACTCCCGCCTCAACTTCTTGTGTTATTGATTCTGATAAAAGTAGTTGCACCATAAATTTTTCTTGGAACACCACAAATCCTATAGGCACTTCTGCTGTTACTAGCCCTACTAATAACAATGGATTTCCTAAAGGAAATACTACTGTAGCAACTGGAAATTCAGGCACCAATGTTCCTTTTACTGTTCCATACAATACTAGAACATTTTATCTTTATAATAATAGTGATTCTCTTGTTCCTACTTCTGAGTCTCCAAATGGTTCTGGTGTTCCTGTTACTTCAGACTGCGATACAAAAACAGATAAATGGGATGGTATTAAATGCGCACCAATTGTCAACGGTGGCTGGAGTGCTTGGAGTGCTTGTAATGTGACAGCTTGTGGAAGTAAAGGAACACAAACTCGTACTTGTACTGAACCAGCTCCGGCAAATGGAGGAAAGGATTGTAGTTCACTTGATGGTGGTAATTCTTCACAACTTTGTAGTACACCAGCATGTCCTAATATGTCCGGCACTCTCACTCCGACTGCCACTTCTTGTCTTATTGCTACCGGGGAAAGTAGTTGTAGTGTAAATTCTTCTTGGAGCATAACCAATCCCGAAGGAAATCAAACTAACATCACAGCCAGTGGAATGTCGGATATAAATTTGATTGGAAAATCAGGCACCCAATCTTTAACCGTTCCATATTCTGGCAGAACATTTTATCTTTACAATAACAATAAATCACTTGTTCCTACTTCTGAATCTCCAAAGGGTTCTGGCGTTATGGTCAAGGCCAATTGTGATTTAGATGTTGATAGCTGGAATGGTCAAAAATGTATATCAGGGAAAAGTGGTCCAATGTCCGGCACTCTCACTCCCACTGCCGCCACTTGTGTCATTTCTAACTTGGAGCACCAAAAATCCTGTTGGCACTTCGGCTGTCACCAGCGCTACCGGTACTCCCAGTCCAGTGAATGGCAATGCCGGCACTCGAACTTTCACTGCGCCATACGGTTCTAATGATTTTTATCTTTACAACAACAATGTAAAACTGACTCAAAGCATGGTCACGGCAGTGTGCGATTTAGATAAAGATGTATGACTTCGGCTATATTAGGATTCATCTTAAGTCATTCCCCGGAAAACAGAACTCTAAAAGGATCTGACACTGGGACATTGGAACCATTCACCATAACGGCAGAACGAACGGGAGGATTTACCGGAAATATTAATTTGAGCTTTACTAGTCCTTCCAATGGCAACTTTACAGATAGTTATTTTTCCGGGAATATTCCAAAAGGGCAAACGACTGCCACTTTCACTCCACTTGCCGAAGGAGTTTCAGACGAAACATATTACATTATGGTAACTGGAACGAGTGGCTCTCTCTCTTCGAGCACAGAAGTGAAGATTGTGGTTGATTCTGCGCTACCCGATCTAACCGCAGGCCTTGTCACCCCAACTGCCGCTGTCTCTGGCGTTGCTCAGTCATATTCAGCTACTATTCGGAATGATGGTGATGCTTCTACTGGCACTAGTTTTCCATATTTTTTCCAAACATCTACAGATAGAAATGGTAGTGGCACAATAACCAATCTTCCTTCATCTACTATGTCAGCACTTGATGAATTTTCTGCTGGTACAAAATATAATTCTGCTAAGGCTACTTCTCCTTCTGTTTCTTTTTCTTATATTAAAGAAGAAACACCATCCATCAGAGTTTGTGCGGATAAAACTAACCCTTTCAATCTTGGTGATGTTCCCGAATCAAATGAAAATAACAACTGTAGTCTATGGACAAATATTATGGTCAGTGGTGCTACGGGATTTACTCTAAGTCATTCCCCAGAAAACAGAACACTAAAAGGGTCTGATACTGGAACACTAGAATTGTTTACCATAACGGCAACACGAACAGGAGGATTCACCGGAGATATTGATTTAAGTTTTACCAATCCCTCAAATGCTAACTTTACGGAAAGCTATTTTTCTGGAAACATTCCAAACGGACAAACAACTGCTACTTTCACTCCATTTGCTGAAGGAGTTCCAGACGGAACATATTACATTATGATAACTGGAACGAGTGGTTCTTTGTCTTCGAGTACAGAGGTAAGGGTTACGGTTGATTCTGTTTCTTCGTTAGCGTCCGGCACTTTATCCGCTACTTCCTGTACCATTGATAACGGCGCCTCTACTTGTTCCTCAACAGTTACGTGGAATACGGCTGATCTACCCCCTGCCTCCACTACGGAAGTAACAAGAAATAATCCCAATAATACTCATATCTCTTGGTTTACCTCCGGTAGTGTTAGCAATAATATTAAATATGGAGAAAGCACTTTTTATCTTTATAACAGTAGCAGTATCCCAGCCTTAGCTTCTGCCCCAGTAAATGCTTTTTGTACTTCTGGTATTTATGATGGTAGTGTATGTGTGGCTAGTGAAGACGGTGTGATTGATGGCGCTTGTTCACCAGATAATCATTATATTTGCATCCCGACAACAGTGACAAGCATCAACAGAGCGGAGGACGCTACTTCTTGGACATGGGTTTGTCCTGGTTCTAATGGCGGGATAGATGCACCGTGTTTTGAATCAAAGTCTGATTCTGGTAATTGTTATGACGGAATTAAAAACGGTGATGAAATAAGTATTGATACCGGCGGACGATGTGGTATTCTTCTTGATGGCAATTGTTATGACGGAATTAAAAATGGCAACGAAACAGATATTGATACTGGCGGACGATGTGGTGATCTTCTTGATGGCAATTGTTATGACGGAATTAAAAATGGCAACGAAACAGATATTGATACCGGCGGACGATGTGGTGATCGTATTTGGCTTAAGAAACCAGGATATAAAGAAAATTAATAGATACCAAAAACCCCCCAGCTGGGGGATTTTTTGGTATGCTTTTAATACTTTAATAAGTTATTAACATTCTTATGAGTTTTTTTGTTTTGTATTGTATAATGATATTGTTAATATATTAAAGTGACTAACTAATTAGTGAAAAAATATATGCATACATGTAAAAAATTTTTAGCAATATTTATTTTTATAGTTGGGATATTATCTGCTTATAATGCCTTGGCGGCACTAGTCTATACTGTCTCCACTTCTGCCGGCTCTGGCGGTACCATTTCTCCAAGTTCACGGTCAGTTAATTATGGAAATACCACGACTTTCACTATTACTCCTAATTCTGGTAATTACATAAGTTCAGTTACCGGTTGTGGTGGATCACTAGCTGACAATATTTACACTACTGGCGCCATTACTGCCAACTGTACAGTTACAGTAAAGTTTATGTCCGGCACTCTTTCTGCTGTAGCTCCTTCTTGTACTATTGCTTCCGGCAGTAACAGTTGCAACACAAATCTTTCTTGGAGTACCACAAATCCTATAGGTACTTCCGCTGTCACCGCCAATGGTATGACTAGTGTCAGTGGAAATTCTGGTTCTTATGTCTCATTCTCTGTTCCTTATAGTAGTAGAACATTTTATCTTTACAATAATGGTAATCTTTTAGCTCAGACTACTGTTACCTCGGGCTGTGCCGCTAACAACACTTGGAACGGTAGTAAATGCGTATTAAATTCCTACACCGTCTCCACCTCTGCCGGCTCTGGCGGTACCATTTCTCCAAGTTCACGTTCAGTCAGTTATGGAGACAATACAACTTTTACCGTCAGTCCCAACAGTGGCTACCATATAAATTCAGTTACTGGTTGCAGTGGATCACTTTCTGGAAATACTTATACTACTGGTACTATTACTGCTAACTGTACTGTCACGGCAAGCTTTGGAATAAATACATATACCATCACCGCTTCCTCTGGATCTAATGGTACTGTCACACCTACTGGAACAACAACTAAAAATTATGGAACGAGTCAGACGTATACCATTGCTCCCGCAAACAGCAATTATCGCATCAATAATGTTCTGATTGACAATGAAGTTGGTGTC
>Ga0076109_111_pt1 | contig 13876 bp, 10 predicted proteins | sample RifGroC2_FD_68162 | JGI IMG/M metagenome (GOLD analysis project Ga0076109, IMG submission 68162) | Parcubacteria (Nomurabacteria) bacterium GW2011_GWC2_35_35
CTCGGGCTGTGCCGCTAACAACACTTGGAACGGTAGTAAATGCGTATTAAATACATACACCGTCTCCACCTCTGCCGGCTCTGGCGGTACCATTTCTCCAAGTTCACGTTCAGTCAGTTATGGAGGCAATACAACTTTTACCGTCAGTTCCAACAGTGGCTACCATATAAATTCAGTCACCGGTTGCAGTGGATCACTTTCTGGAAGTACTTATACTACTGGTACTATTACTGCTAACTGTACTGTCACGGCAACCTTTGGGATAAATACATATACCATCACCGCTTCCTCTGGAGCTAATGGTACTGTCACACCTACTGGGACGACAACTAAAAATTATGGAACAAGTCAGACATATACTATTACTCCCGCAAACAGCAATTATCGCGTTAATAATGTTCTGATTGATAATGAAATTGGTGTCGGCGCGGTTAGTTCTTACACTTTTTCAAACATTACAACTAATCACAGCATCTCGGCAACCTTTGCCTTGAAAACTTACACCGTTACAGCCACTGCCGGCTCTGGCGGTACCATTTCTCCAAGTTCAAGAACTGTTAATGCCGGCTCTGCCACAACCTTTACGGTTACTTCAAAGTTGCGGTAATGGATCACTCTCTGGAAATATTTACACTGCTGGTACCGGAATCAATGGCATCAGTGAAGATTGTACTGTTACAGCGAAGTTTGCAGTTTCACCTCCTCCACCTCCCACAGGACTCACCGCTACTCCCGCTTCCCAGACACAGATTAATCTCTCATGGAACGCGTCATCTGGAGCAACAAGTTATGATGTTTATAAAGATGGAGTGTTTTTGAATAATACAACAAGTACAAGTTACTCCTCGACAGGCCTTAGTTGTAACACTTCGTATAGTTACACAGTAAAAGCAAAAAATGCCGGAGGAACTTCTGGGTCCTCAAACACTGCGAGTGCGACGTCTGATCAATGTACCCCTGGCACTCCCACTATTGGAACGGCGACCGCAGCCAGTCAAACGAGCATGACTATTACCTGGACGCGCATTTCACCGTTTACAGAGTCTGGTTTTCGAATTTTTCCAAGCGTCGGCTTTGGGGCCGGCGAAGCCGGCGCTGGCGCCACCTCAGGTAGTATCTCTAACCTTACTTGCGGCACATCATATCAGTTCCGTGTTCAAGCTCATGTCGATACCAATGGACGGAGATATTATTCCGGCAATTCAGGAAATACAGCGGTGGTTTCTACCGACCCATGCACACCTGCAGCTCCTTCTAATTTTACCGCTACTCCCGCTTCCCAGACACAAATTAATCTTGCTTGGAGAGATAATTCAACAAATGAAAGTGGTTTTCTTGTTTATCTTGATGCACTTGGAGATCCTACGACAGCGGATGCAAATACGACTAGTCATCAAGTCGGAGTTTCTTGTAATAGTGGTCCGTGGACTTTTAGGGTTCAGGCCTATGCTTGTGGTAATAGCCGGTGCTATTATTCTAGTTGGTCCAATAACGCAAGCGCGACTTCTGATCCATGCACAAGTGCTCCCACTGTTACCACCACCACTCCAGTCACCAGCATTACTCAAACTACTGCCACAGGTGGAGGTAATATAATTTCAAATGGAGGAGCAACCGTCACAGTCAGTGGTTGTGTATGGAGTACGACATTAAATCCTACAACAGCAAACAGTAAAACAACTAATGGTTGGGCTATCGGTGGTCCTTGGCCTTGTTATATGACAGGACTGACAGCTAGTACTCTATATCATGTTCGAGCTTATGCTACAAATAGTGTAGGTACATCATATGGAAGTGATGTGTCGTTTACCACGGCTGCTATTCCTGCCCCAACCGTCACTATCTCCGCCAGCCCAACTTCAGTAGCATACAATGGATCTTCCACTCTCACCTGGTCATCCACTAATGCCACTTCTTGTACGGCTAGCGACAGGTAATCTAACTGCTTCAAAAACTTATACTCTCACTTGTACCGGACCGGGAGGAAATTCTGCTCCAGCTAGTGCGACTGTGACTGTTGGTGCTCAACCTCCAATGTCTGGTACTCTCACTCCTGCTTCAAGTTCCTGTATCATCGCTTCCGGTAGCAGCAGTTGTAATATAAATTATTCTTGGACTACCACCAATCCCCAAGCTACTTCCGCTATTACCAAACCTGTTAATGTTACCGTTGCCACTGGAAATTCGGGCACCAATGTTCCATTTGCCGTCAAATATAATTCTGAAACATTTTACCTTTACAATAATAGTGTTCTTCTTAATCAAAGTACTGTTACCTCGAGCTGTGATTCTAGTACTTCTTCTTGGAATAGTAGCACCGGTAAATGTGAACCTTTCTCTCCAACCGTCACTATCTCCGCCAGCCCAACTTCAGTAGCATACAATGGATCTTCCACTCTCACCTGGTCATCCACTAATGCCACTTCTTGTACGGCTAGCACCGGCAACTTAACTGCTTCAAAAACTTATACTCTCACTTGTACCGGGCCGGGAGGAAATTCTGCTCCAGCTAGTGCGACTGTGACTGTTGGTGTTTCTGCACCAACCGTCACTATCTCCGCCAGCCCAACTTCAGTAGCATACAATGGATCTTCCACTCTCACTTGGTCGTCCACTAATGCTACATCTTGTACGGCTAGTGGTGATTGGTCCGGAGCCAAAGCAATTTCCGGCACTCAATCGACAGGCGCTTTAACTGCTTCGAAAACTTATACCCTTACCTGTACCGGACCGGGAGGAATTTCTGCTCCAGCCAGCGCCACTGTCATTGTTGGTGCTCAGCCACCAATCGTATCTATTTTTGCCAGTCCGTCATCTATTGATTATAATCAAAATTCAATTATCACTTGGGAATCAACCTATGCTACATCCTGTACTGCCACTGGTGATTGGTCTGGAGCAAAAGCAATTGGGGGTCCTCATTCTCAATCAACAGGTAATTTAACTTCATCAAAAACCTATGTTCTTACCTGTACTGGAGCAGGAGGGAATACTTCAAATTCTACGACTGTAACGGTTGGTGCTCCTGTAATGTTCGGTACCCTCATTCCAGAATCAAATTCTTGCGTTATTGCTTCAGGCAATAATAGTTGTAATATAAATTTTTCTTGGAGTATAACCAATCCCGAAGGAGCCACGACCGCTATTACAGCCAATGAAATGACTGACGTTAATTTGAGTGGAAGTTCGGGTAATCAATCTTTACCTGTTCCCTATCTTTCTAGTCCTAGAATATTTTATCTCTATAATAATGCCAAATCACTTGTTCCTACTTCTGAGTCTCCAAATGGTTCTGGTGTTACTGTTACTTCAGATTGTGTTTCTGGAACTTCATGGAACGGTAGTATCTGTATTGTATTTTCCCCGACTGCCACTCTTACCGCTTCTCCGAGAACAATAGTTATCGGCAGTTCATCTGTGCTTACTTGGTCATCCACTAATACGACATCTTGTACCGGAACAGGTTTTGATACAGGAGGTGCTACCTCTGATAATGCTACGGTTAGTCCTTTATCGACTACTACTTATTCAATAGTTTGTACTGGACCTGGAGGACAAGCCATAGATCAAGCAACCGTAACTGTTACAACAGCGGATAATGTTCCAATATTTAAAGAGGATTAATTAGACAACAAAAAATCCCCTATCTGGGGGATTTTTTGTTATAATGTAAGCATGCAAGTTAACGAAGAGCAATTAAAAAAAGTTATTTTAGAGTCAAAGCTTATTTCACGTTCGGAGCTTGATGCATTGATTAAAAAAGCTGAAACAAAAAAACAAAAGCTCGATAATATTTTGCTATCAGAAGGAAAAATATCGGAGACTGATTTAAAACGAATGGAAGCTTTTGTTTTGGAGATACCTTTTATTAGTTTAGTGAACAAGAAAATTGATTTTTCTATTCTCTCTCTTATTCCCGAACCAATTGCCAGGAACCACAACATTATTGCTTATAAAAAGAGCGAAAAAGGCCTAGAGGTAGCAATGTTAGATGTTGACGATTTGCCGATGATTGATTTTATTAAAAAACGTTCAGGAGAAAAAATTTTACCGCGACTGACTGATTCTGTTTCGATCAAAGCTGCCCTTGTGCAATATAGAAAAAGTTTACAAGCCGATTTTGATAATATTATTCAAAAAGAATCTATTTCGCTTAAAACTGTCTCTAAAAAAGAAGACAAAGAAAAAACTGAAAAAGAATTAAAGGCCTTGGCTGAGGATTTGCCGGTAATTAAAATCGTTGATTCTTTGATTTTTCACGCAATATTACAAAATGCTTCCGATATTCACATTGAACCGGGAGAAAATGAACTGACTGTCAGATACAGAATAGACGGCATACTGCATGATGCAATGATATTAGATAAAAATACTGCACCCGGAATAACTACTCGTATAAAAGTATTAGCCAATTTAAAACTTGATGAAAAAAGATTGCCGCAAGATGGTAGGTTTAAAATAGACCAAAATGGAGAGAAAGTTTCTTTTCGTGTTTCTACTTTGCCTACTTTTTATGGTGAAAAAACCGTAGTTAGAATTTTGAAAGAAAATGCTCACGGTTTTTCTTTAGAGTCATTGGGTTTTCATGGTGAAGGTTTAGAGAGGATTCATGATTCTTTAAAACAAAAGGTAGGCATGGTGCTTGCCACCGGACCTACAGGGAGCGGAAAGACAACTACACTCTATACCATGCTTGAAATTTTAAATAGGCCGGAAGTTAATATTTCTACAGTAGAAGACCCAATTGAATATCAAATGCCCAGAGTAAATCAAACTCAGGTAAAACCGGAGATTGGTCTTACTTTTGCAAATGGCCTTCGTTCTCTTCTCCGTCAGGACCCTGATATAATAATGGTTGGAGAAATTCGTGATGGTGAGACGGCAGGATTAGCCATAAATGCTTCACTTACCGGACATCTTGTCTTATCTACCATCCATACTAACTCTGCCTCGGGAGCAATACCGAGATTAATAGATATGGGAGTACTACCGTTTTTAATAATTTCGACAGTTAAAACGATTATTGCGCAAAGATTAGTGCGAAGACTTGTATCAAGTAAAGAAAAATATTTTTTATCTGCAGATGAAATAAAAAATCTGGTGAAACTCATTGATTTGGATCGTATGCTCCTGATATTAAAAAATGAAAAAATTATAGGGCCGAAAGATACGTGGGAAACTGTTCCTTTTTATAAACCAGTAAAAAATAACGAATCCCCGGATGGATATTCGAGTCGTATAGGGATACACGAAGTCCTAAAAGTTACGGCTTCTATAAAGGAGATGATTATTCGTGGAAGTTCCCAAGATGAATTGGAAGCGCAAGCGAAAAAAGAGGGAATGATGACAATTTTAGAAGATGGAGTTTTTCAAGCAGTTTTAGGAAATACTAGTTTAGAAGAAGTATTTAGAGTTGTTTCAGAGTAGTTTTTTAAAAAACTAAATTAAATCATGCTTTTCACATATAAAGCAAAACTGAAAAATGGAGAAATTTTTGAAGGTACCATGGAAGCGACCGATCGTTTTTCGCTTTCTCACGAATTGAAATCCCGTGGAAATACTCCTATATCCATAACAGAAAAAAGAAGCAACTTTTTTGATCTTTCGTCAATTTTGGGGCGCATCTTTTCAAGAGTAAAAGCCGACGAACAGATTATCTTCACTAAAAATTTAAGTGGGATGCTCCGAGCTGGACTTTCACTTTTCAGGGCATTGTCAGTTTTAAAAAAACAAACGAAAAATACCACGCTTGATAAAATTTTAACGTCGCTTTCTAACGAAATAAATGCTGGCGGAACGCTCTCTTCGGGGCTTGAAAAATTTCCGGAAGTTTTTTCAAAACTTTTTGTTTCAATGACGCGTGCCGGCGAAGAATCTGGCAATCTCTCCAATGCTCTTTCTGAAATCGGTGTAAATTTGGAAAAGTCGCATTCTTTGACCAAAAAAATACGGGGAGCTCTGATATATCCAGGGGTGATACTTTCCGCTATGGTTTTAATAGGAATTCTAATGTTTGCTTTTGTCGTACCGACTCTAGCTAACACATTCAAAGAACTGGGAGTGCAATTGCCGGTTTCTACCAGGTTTATAATCGCATTAGGCAACTTTTTTTCTCAATATTTAATTTTGTCTTTTGCCTTAATAATAGGATCAGTGGCCGGGATAATTTCTTTAGTGCGCGCTTCTTTTATGGAAAAATACGTTGATTTTATAATTATAAGATTGCCTATTGTCGGCAACTTATCTAAAGAATTAAATACAGCTCGGACCACCGGTACCATGTCCTCTCTTTTATTATCAGGAGTTTCTATAACTCGGGCTATAGAAATAACGGAAGATGTGGTGCAGAATATTTATTATAAAAGAGTTTTGAAGAAAGCCAAAGAAGAAGTAGAAAAAGGGGCTCCGTTTTCTAAAGTTTTTGAAGAGAACCCGAATCTTTTTCCGGTGATGATGTCAGAGATGATTCAAGTGGGAGAAGAAACCGGCAAATTATCAGATATGCTTCTCCAGGTGGCTTCCTTTTATGAAGGAGAGATAGAAAACAAAACTAAAAATCTTTCAATAGTTATTGAACCGGTTTTGATGGTTGTGATTGGCGCAGCCGTTGGCTTCTTTGCCATTTCAATGATTTCACCTCTGTATTCAATAATGGATAATATAAAATAATTACTAATTTTTTACTTCTTGCCAAGACAATATCTGGTATTGGTCGGAAGTGAGCGGGAAATTAGGTGGTGGAGCGTAAAGCAAGTTTGCATCGTAGGTTATATTTCTTGTAGTATAACCTGTCCCACCTGTATATGCGAACCCATATCTGGTATATGAGGCGATCATTCCAAAAAGTGAAATAACTGAACGATTTTTATAAGTACAACTTCCACCTATATAATAAAATCTTCCAACCCTATCGTTTTGGGCAATAAGGGCAGCATCTATTTTTAAATTATCCTCACTTATCATGCCGACCATGACCCCCTTTTGCCCTATGAGCCCTATGGAGTCTGTACTGTCATATGAAGTATATGAAAGATCATTATTTATTATTACATTTTTATAATTGGCAGGGTTAGAAGGTACAGGCAAATCAGCCGCGGTTATGGTGAGTCTTGCTCCATTTATTTGTCCGTCAATTACAACATTGTCTTCTATAAATATTATTCCATTAGAAGGAAATTGGTAATTACCCTGTAAAGTTTGAGTGTTAACACTCCAGCTTGAGCTCGTTCCGCTACAATCTCCTAAACTGGCCCAACTATTTATTTTATATAAGTCGAAAGTGTCATTTGTTTTTAAAACTATATGATAACCCACATATCCGCTTCCGGCTGCATCCCTATAAAATCCGTTGCTAGTTTGGGCATTTGATTTTAAGATTGCAAGATCGGTTGTAAATCCGGAAAAATCAATTGTCGGCTGGCTTATTAGACGCCCAGCTTCAAATACGTCTGGGCGCGAAGGCAGTGTTGTGGGGGATGTTGGATCCGCCGGAGACAGGCAAGTATGCACGCCATAGGAATTACTTTTGGTGCAGGCATCCCAGTCTCCATCTGTATAGGTTGTGGCCCCACTGGTAACAATATTATGCGCTAATCCATCAAAGCGAATTCCACCGTTTACATGTATTGGTCCGAAAACTTCCGTACCTGCGCCAAAACGCATAGCGTTATTTCCCGCAACAGAATATTTGGCGATAGAAGGCTTGGCAACTTGGCTTAGTATTTTTCTTTGATACGAAGAATCAAATGCAGAAGTGCCTATAGATTTTATCTTTACCAGGGTGGAACCCAATCCCGGAGCGGTTATATCAAGAGAAAATTGTCCAATAATATTTCCGTCCTTGTCTTCCAGGTCGTGAATATATGGACCTGTTGTTCCTGTCCCATCTTGATAGTCCGTCGAAGCGTGTGCTAAATGCCAGCGATAATAATCTACTCCTGCTTCAGCAGACTGGAATGCTTGTTCACGGTTAAAGGCTATTCTTCCCGCTTTTGTTGTCGTTGCAGCCCAACCGGACAGAGCTCCTATTATTATGACTACTACCACTCCAAAAACTAAAGTTTGTATTACAATGATGCCTTTATTTTCTTTTATTTTTTCTTTTATCATAAATTGTCCTTCAAATTTCTGATAGAAACTTGAGTAGAAAATGTCATCGGGGCAGGGGGGCGGTTTGCATCTTTATCTGTAGTTACAGTTATTTTTATTAAACGTACGGAAGGTATATTAACAGGAAAAGAAAGTGGTGCTTCTGTACCGGCATAATCTTTGTTGTAATATTCGAAAACAGAAGAATTGGTAACATTAGATACGAGAGTTAAAATGGTTTCTGTTCCGCTATATGTCAATGGACTTCCTGTCGGTTTGATTACTCCTTTTTGCAAAAGTGGGCCGTTTAAGAAATACCTTACTTTTTCTTTCAGTCCATCATCATCTATATCCGAGTAAAAAGTGAAAGCGTCAGCATTAGCCAGACTTATAACATATGCTCCTGTATTAGCAGCGGATGCGGTGCGTATTTCCGAGGTCATTGTTTTTATAGTTTGTCTTCCGGTGTCGGCATCGGTTAAACTGGCTGATATAAAAGAGCTGTAAGACCAAATATTTCTGGAAAAAAAAGTTAATGCCAGCATAACTAGTACAAAAATTGAGACTCCGAAAAGCGTTTCTATAATGGTAAACCCGCCCGCTGATTTTTTTTTGTTTTTTAATATTTTTTGCATAACCTAAGGCGTGAGGATTATATTTTGATTTTGCCAATTATTTAAAACATCTATAGTGCTGACAGATGTTTGATACCCAATTTTTGAAACAGTCAAAGTATACGAACCACTTGCTAAATTATTCCAAAATGTTTGACCTGGGGTTTGACACGGGCTGGAATTTGTACTCTTTATTTCATTAAATTCACCTTTTTCCAGTTGCACGGTTGCTCCATTTATCGGCAAATCCGCTGAGTCTTTGACTGACACTAAAAGAGCCATACCTGCATGAGGCACAGCTACCATTTGTAAAGTTTTGTTTTCATTCGGATTGATAGTAAAGATGGGGAAAAAACTTGTTCCAGACAAATCATATGATATTGACGTAAGTACTGTTTCATAAGTATCTGCTTCCAGATCCTGGATAGTTACATTTCCAGAGCTGCCTGTGCTAAAGTTGTGCGTGTCATATTTTAAAATGGAAGGTGCGCCGATAATTTTTGTTCCTGTGAGAGAGAAATCTATATTCGGTAATACTACACAGGAAGAATCTACTGTTTGAACAGTAAAAGAACTGACTCTATCTATCAAAAGACTTGTTTGAGTCACTTGTTGGACAACAACTGTAGCATCAGGTGAAATTGGGTCTGTTCCGGCTGCTCCCCCGATAGGATATGTCTGATCTGTTGAAAATCCTGATTTTGTAGCGATAATATTGTAAGCGTTTGTTCCAGGCGGGGCATCTACTATCTTTATCCATCCTTCATTGTCGGTTGTTTCCTCTATAATAATATCTGGATTTGTTTGCGTGTTTTCAATATTAACTGAGGCGCCTTGAATGGCTAAACCATCGGAATCAAAAACTCTTATGAATAAAGCTCCGTTAGAAGAGACGGTTTCGAGAGAATGTGGTGCAACTAAAGTAATGAATTTAAGCGGGGGAAAAATTTTACAATTTGAGCAAGTAATATCCAAATCTGCCAATTTGTAATCGGCTGGCGAACTGTCTGAAGGTGTGCCCCCGATAGTGCCGTCAAATGGATCGTCAATATTTCTTATGGTGGTTAAAATATCGAAAGAATAACCATCTCTCGTGATACTTTGGTTTCTGGGTATTTCTCCAGTCGGAATTGAATTTGGTATGCCCACGTTTTCGTATGGTAAATTGCGGATTATTTCAAATTTTTCATTTGCCACAGAAGTGGCGGCAATTTTTGCTTGTGATGCTGATACAGCGTCCATCAGTACTCCGAAAGCTTTGTAAGCAGACAATGAAACTAAAACAAACACCGCAGTTCCCACTAATGTTTCAACCAAAGTAAAACCCCTTTTATGAATATTAAAAATCATACCTTATCCATATTTTAACGCATTATGATATAATTTACCATATGGTGAAAAAGAAAATAGTTATTGGTAATTGGAAGATGAATCCACTTTCTCTGCAAGAAGCGGAAAAATTGTTTAATAATATAGCAAAATCTATTTCTAATATTAAAAAAACGGAAGTTGTGATCTGTCCACCTTTTTTGTATTTGGAAAAGCTGAAAAAAATATCTAGAAAAATATATTTAGGCGCACAAGACGCCTTCGGGCGAGATGAGGGTCCATTTACTGGAGAAATTTCAGCTCCGATGCTCTATAATATTGGCGTCAGATATGTGATATTGGGCCATTCAGAAAGAAGAATGATGGGTGAAAATAATAACGAGATAAACAAGAAAATCAAGTCAGCGCTTGTGGCTGGGCTTCGGCCAGTATTGTGCGTGGGGGAAAATGTTCGTGATGAAAGCCACAACTATTTTAACTTAGTTAAAAACCAATTGGAAGAATGTCTCTTGGGAGTCTCTAAAAATTCAATTTCAAAAATAATAATTGCTTATGAACCAATTTGGGCTATTTCCAGCACTCCCGATCGCAAGGATGCTACACCCGATGACTGCCGAGAAATGACCATTTTCATTCGGAGAATTCTTTCTGATAAATTCGGGAAAGAAACATCTCGCATGAGAATTATTTACGGGGGTTCCGCCAATGAACGGGATGCAGAAAACTTTTTTAAAAAAGGAGGTATAGATGGTCTGCTTCCCGGCCGTGCTAGCTTGGATTCAAAAAAGTTTTCTAGAATCGTTAAAATATGCGAAGTCTCAAACAAATAAAAAATTTAAAAGATAAGAAAGTACTAGTGCGAGTGGATTTTAATGTGCCTATTAAAAATGGAAAAGTTTTTAATGATTTTAAAATTAAAAAAGCTCTGCCAACCATTAAATTCTTACAGCAGAAAGGTGCCGAAGTGATTCTAATTTCCCATCTGGGCAAAGATGGGACAGAAAGCATGAAACCGGTAGCTGATTGTCTTAAAAAATATATTAAAAAAAACATAACCTTGCTAGATAACATTAGAAAATTTCCCGGTGAAGTAAAAAATGATTTGAATTTTGCAAAAAAACTTGCAAAGCTTGGAGATATTTATGTTAATGATGCTTTTTCTGTCTCTCATCGAATACATGTTTCGATTGTTGGATTACCTAAATATTTACCTAGTTACGCCGGGTTTCAATTAGAGGAAGAAATAAAAAATCTTTCGAAAGTTTTTAAAAAAACCAAACACCCATTTCTTTGTATTGCAGGCGGTGCTAAATTTTCTACCAAAATACCCTTAATCCGAAAGTATTTAAGATCGGCAGATTGTGTTTTTGTCGGTGGAGCACTGTCCAATAATTTTTTGAAAGCCCAAGGGTACGAAATAGGGAAATCTCTGGTTGATGATACAAATTATAATTTCAAAGAAATTCTCAAAAACGGAAAACTGATTTTACCAGAAGATGTTGTTGTAAAATCCGGAAATAGATTAATTAACAAGAGAGTAGATAAAATTAAAAAAGATGAAATTATTTTGGATATTGGGAGTAAAACAACAAAAAACCTAGTACGATTGGTTGAAAAATCAAAATTTATTCTTTGGAATGGACCGTTGGGTAAATATGAATCTAGCGGCGCAAAGTCGACTGAAAAAATATTGAAACTAGTCGCGAGCTCAAAAACCGAAAGCATTATCGGTGGAGGAGATATTGTTGCTCTGGTTTCTCAAATGAAACTAGAAAATAAATTTTCTTTTGTATCTACTGGCGGTGGGGCGATGCTGGATTTCCTGGCTACTGGAACATTGCCGGGAATTAAAGCGCTTGGGTAATTTTCTCTATTATTTTTTTAACTTCTCCTTCTTTGTATTTTTTCGTTGGCCAATGTGATAAATTGTCGTTTATGAATCTTGGTATAACATGAATATGAGAATGAAAAATAATTTGTCCTGCAGCTTCTCCGTTATTTGTTGTTATGTTAGTTCCGTCTGACCCGATTTTTTTTAAAGCAGTACCTATCTTTTTCGCAATTTTTATAAGATGGGCAGCTATATTTTCGGGCAAATCATAAATATTTTGGAAATGTTCTTTGGGAATGACCAAAGCATGTCCTAGGTTGACTGGATTAATATCCAAAAAAGCGAGAGATATTTCATCTTCATAGATTTTATCACACGGAATTTCTCCTTTTGAAATTTTACAAAAAATGCAATCCTGCATGCGAATATTATATCAAATTATGTTAAAATTTGCTTTATGCATCAGTATTCTGAATTATTAAGAACGATTTTAGAAAAAAGAGGTATAAAAACCATAGCTGAAGCTGATATTTTTTTAAATCCAAAATATGAGCGGGATTTCCATGATCCTTTCTTGATGAAAGATATGGAAAAAGCTTGTGTCCGAATTTTTGAAGCGATAGAAGCGAAAGAGAAAATAGTTGTCTATGCGGATTATGACTGTGATGGAATTCCAGGGGCGGTTATTTTGAACGATTTATTTTCCATCATAAGTGGGTCTATCCCAGGCGGGAAAAAGATTCCGTATAAAAATCTTGAGATTTATATTCCAGGAAGAAATTCTGAAGGTTACGGACTTAATCTTCCGGCTATAAAACAATTTGCTAAAAAAGGAGTAAAACTTTTAATAACTATTGATCTTGGCATTACGGCGGTTTCTGAAATTGCACAGGCGGAAGTGGACGGGATTGATGTAATTGTTACAGACCATCACTTGCCTCACACGACTCTTCCTCGCGCTTATGCGATTTTAAATCCTAAAGTGGATGCTTATCCTGAGAAAATGCTCTGTGGTGCAGGAGTGGTATTTAAATTAGTACAAGGATTCGTAAAAAAATACGGAGAATTTTATAAAATAAATACAGGTTGGGAAAAATGGTTGCTAGATATGGCAGGTTTGGCTACACTTTCAGACCTTGTGCCCCTTCTGGGAGAAAATAGGGCTATGGCGTATTTCGGGATGAAAGTTTTAAAGAAATCTCCTCGTCCCGGTTTGCAGAAACTTCTGGCTAAAATGAAAATTGAACAAAAATATTTAACCGAAGATGATATTGGTTTTATGGTAGTGCCCAGACTAAATGCGGCGTCGCGGATGGATGATCCGATGAAAGCGTATGAACTTCTTTCCACAGAAGATGAAGTGAAAGCGGGAGTGATTACAGGTCATCTGTCAAAAATAAATGATGATAGAAAAACGATGGTTGCCGGTATTATGCGCGAAGTGAATAAAAAATTTGAAAAACGTGAAATGAAAGAAGTCATCGTCATAGGTAATCCGCAATGGCGGGTGGGAGTGTTGGGCCTGGTAGCAAGTAAGATATCGGATGAATACAAAAAACCTGTTTTTGTTTGGGGTAAAGATGAAAATGACTTTATAAAAGGTTCCTGTCGGTCAGATGGTTCAGTGTCTGTGGTTAAACTTATGACTGAAACTCGTGAATTTTTTATGGAATTTGGCGGACATGAATTTGCCGGCGGTTTTACAGTTCAGAACGAAAAAATTCATTTTCTAGAAGAAGCCTTGTCTATTTCTTTTAGTAAAGTAAAACGCGATAAAATAGAAAATGAGATGATTTATAATATTAAATCTGACTTAAGTATAGTAAATACAAAAAACTGGAAAGAGATAGAAAAACTTGCTCCTTTTGGATTGGCTAATCCTAAGCCGATTTTTCTTTTTGAGAATGTAGAAGTGGAAAACATCAAAAAATTTGGCAAAAATGGCTCTGGGGAGCATTTGGAAATTACTTTTTCCGATACAAGCAAAAATAAAGTTAAAGCTATTTCTTTTTTC
>Ga0076109_120_pt1 | contig 7866 bp, 8 predicted proteins | sample RifGroC2_FD_68162 | JGI IMG/M metagenome (GOLD analysis project Ga0076109, IMG submission 68162) | Parcubacteria (Nomurabacteria) bacterium GW2011_GWC2_35_35
TGCAAAAAAAATGGGTCTAAAATACAACGTTGAGGAAGGCGAAGCTGCATTTTATGGACCTAAAATTGACATAAAAATAAAAGATTCGATCGGAAGAGAATGGCAACTAGCAACAATACAACTTGATTTTAATCAACCAAATAATTTCGAGATGGATTATGTGGGAGAAGACGGCAAAAAACATCGAGTAGTAGTTCTACATGTGGCTATATTGGGTTCTTTTGAAAGATTTATGGGAATTTTAATTGAACATTATGCTGGCGCATTCCCTCTTTGGCTCTCTCCAGTGCAAATAAAAATTATTCCAATTTCGGGAGACAAACATCTGGACTATGCCACTGAAATTTTTAAAACTCTAAAAGAAAATGACGTGCGTGTGGAGCTTGATGAATCTAATGAATCTTTGAGTAAAAAAATTCGCAACGCAAAGGTACAAAAAATTCCATATCTAATAATTATCGGTGACAGGGAAAAAGGATCAAAAAAGCTTACCGTGGAAGGCAGAAACGATAAAAAATTTGAAAACATTTCCACTGAAGAATTTCTCACAAAGCTAAAAAAAGAAATAGAAGAGAAAAGTAGTTAAATATCAATCTCCGCTAATTTGGCGTTGGACTGAATAAAAGATTTGCGAGGAGGAACTTCAGAGCCCATTAGAATTTCAAAAACTTTATTGGCTTCTTCGGCATCGTCTATATTTACTTTCTTCAGTACGCGATGGGCCGGATCCATAGTCGTTTCCCAGAGTTCCTCCGGATTCATTTCCCCGAGACCTTTGTAGCGTTGGATATGAATTTTATTCCCGCCCGACCGAGAGGCCTCGGCCGTTCGGGCGGGTGATTTTTCATTTTCAATAATTTCCCCTTCCGGAACTTCAACATCAGTTTCTACCGCTTGTATTTCACTTACATCGGTTTCTTTCCCAATAATTTTTATTTTTTCTGCATCAGAATAAGCATAACTGATTTCTTTGCCTTTTTTTATCTTATAAAGCGGTGGTTGGGCAATATAAATATATCCCGTTTCAATGACTTGTCTAAAATATCTATAAAAAAGAGTAAGTAAAAGGGTACGAATATGCGCCCCATCAACATCAGCATCTGTCGCAATAATTATTTTATGATAACGCATTTTAGAAAGATCAAAAGTATCTCCAATAGAAGTTCCCATAGCAATAACTAGAGCTCTTACTTCTTTAGAGGCCAACATTTTATCTATGCGCGCGCGTTCAACATTTAAAATTTTTCCGCGAAGAGGCAACACCGCTTGAATGCGTCTATCTCTGCCTTGTTTGGCTGAACCACCAGCTGAATCTCCTTCCACTTGCTAATTTACCAGGAAGGGTCATACCTTCAAGCGCACCTTTGCGAAGTACCGAATCTTTTGCTGCCTTGGCGGCTTTACGTGCTTTTAAAGCAAGCACAGATTTATTAATTATAGCTTTCGCTTCATCTGGATTTTCTTCTAGAAAGTTTGTAAATGTTTCCCCGAATACGGTACCAACGGCACCCTGTGCTTCCATAGAACCCAATTTTGCTTTTGTTTGGCCCTCAAATTGGATTTCCCGAAGCTTAACGGAAATAACACAAGTCAAACCTTCTAAAACATCATCCCCTGTAAAACCACCTTCCGATTCTTTCATCATTTCATTTTTTTTGCAGTAGGTGTTTAGGGTTCTAGTTAATGCAGTTTTAAAGCCAGTCACATGCGTGCCACCTTCTCCCGTATAAATATTGTTGGCAAAAGGAATGATACGGTCCACAATATCATCCACATATTGAAGAGCTATTTCTACTAGTACATTATCCAATTCTTTCTCGACATAAAAAATACTATTATGAACCGGTTTCTGAAACTTATTATAATATTTTATAAGCGAAGTAAGCCCTCCCTCAAAATAAAAAGAGACAGAAGGCAATTCAAGTCCCAGCTCTCTAAAATAGAAAACATCTGAATCATCTATTTTTCCCTCGTATCCCCGAGCATCAATTATTAAAATTTTAAGCCCTTTTACCAAATATGCTTGTTGACGAATGTGACCAATAATCGTATTCCAATCAAATTTTATATCTTTAAAAATTTCTTTATCTGGTTCAAAAGTGATAATAGTTCCATGCAACTTGGAAGAATTGACTTTTTTCACCAGAGATTTTTTCTTACCCTGAGAATATTCCTGGATATATTTGCCACCATCTTTGTGCACTTCTGCTTTACAGTAAATAGAAAGCGCATTCACAACGGAGGCCCCAACACCATGCAATCCTCCAGAAACTTTATATCCACTGTTTTCCCCTCCGAATTTTCCTCCGGCATGAAGTGTGGTCATTACCGTTTCTAAGGCGGATACTTTAGTTTTTTTATGTATATCAACAGGCACGCCTCTGCCATTGTCTGCCACACGAACACGATTATTTGGTAAAAGCACAACTTCTATATCATCACAAAAACCACCCATCGCTTCATCGCGTGAGTTATCAAAAATTTCCCAAACTAAATGATGTAATCCTTCGGGACCTGTGGTTCCGATATACATTCCGGGACGACGTCTAACCGGATCAAGTCCTTCGAGAACCGATATATCTGAGGCATCATAATGATGCCCACTTTTTATCTCTTTTTCTTTAGCCATTTGGTGTCAAAATTGACTCAAAAATAAAAGCAAAAATCTATTTTTGCTTTATATATTATAGCAAAAAAGTAACAAAAAAACTAGTGTTTTATCGTATTTGCCAGCTTGAATTTTCGCTTATTTTATGGCCTATTTTAGCCATAATTTCATTAACTTCATCATCTGTAAGAGTTCTTTCATAAGATTGAAAAACCAACTTAAAAGCGTAAGAAATTTGGTTCCCTTTTTTAAACTGATCAAATAGTTCTGGACCCCTTATAACAAGTTCTCCGGCATTATTTTTTATAACTTTCTCTACCTCACTACTTGAAATATTTTCTGGAACCCAGACTGCAATATCACGGGTGATAAATGGATACATTGACCACATTTTGAAAATTTGTGAATGAAAAGTTTCTCCTGAAGAGACTTGGGAGCGCGACGGCGCGAGCACGAGGAATTTTTCAGCAGAAAAATATCCGTGCTCTTCAGAAGAAAGCTTTTCAGAAACAAATTTATTTAATTCAATTTCTTTTATTTCTTTTTTATCACCATAAGCAATATTTATCTCTTCCGTACCTTTTTTAAATACCGTCCCAATTTCAAAAATTTTTATATCATCCATCTGAAACAAGGGCGCATTGAGTTGATTTAATTTCAAACTTTCTTTTAAACCGTTATTCAAACCTGTTCTTAAAAAATTTTTATCTGATGCAGAGGCAAGTACTTCTACTTCTCCTTTATTACAAAAACTATAAGTCATCACTTCGCTATAACCTTCACTAAGTAATTTATTCCGCGCCCAACTAATTTTTGCATATGTATTATTTACTTTCGGTTTGAAATTAATTTTCGGAATTTTTGGCTTTACCTTATCGTATCCCAAAATTCTTCCTATCTCTTCTGCCATATCCTCTTCTATCTCCAAATCAAAACGCGTCGGTGGAATAACAATTTTAAATTCTCTATTTTTATTTTCATATTCAAAATTATATCTTTTCAAAATATTTTCTATTTCGGTTTCCGATATTGCCACCCCTAAAATTTTAGATATTTTATCAGCCGAAAAAGAAAGTCCTCTGGGTTTTTGTTTGTTTGGATAAATATCTATTATTTTTTCAAACTCAAGTCCGCCATATTCGACTAAAAGTCCCGAAATCTCTCTCATGGCATAAAAAACAATTTCCGGAGATAAATTATTCTCAAATCTTTTAGAAGAATCAGTTAAAATTCCCATTCTTTTTGAGGTTTTACGCACAGAGATAGGATCAAAACTCGCTACTTCTATCAAAATATTTCTGGTATTTCCATCCACTTCGGCAAGCTTCCCGCCTTTCACCCCAGCAATGGCTAGAATATTTTTTTCATCCGCAATCACCATATCCATAGACGAAAGTTTCACTTCTTTGCCATCAAGAGTTGTTATATTTTCTCCTTCTTTTGCCTGCCTAATAATTAATATCTCGTTCGCTAGTTTATCCAAGTCAAAAGCATGACATGGCTGTCCGGAATCATACATAACAATATTTGTTGCATCTACAATATTATTGATGCTTCTTTGCCCAATAGACTCTAAATGTTTCTGTACCCAGTCGGGCGAGGGCCCAATTTTCACATTTCTTACGATCCGCCCCATATAACGACGGCATTTATCAGTTTCCAATTTTATTTTTAAATTAGTAGATTTCGTCTCTGGAATTTTATACATCGGAGTTGGATCTTTAAAAGATATATTCAAAAGTGAAGCGAGTTCCCGAGCAATACCAAGGTGGCTAAGCAAATCATGCGCCCTGTTTGGTAAAATATTTACATCAAAAATAGTATCGCCCCCTTTTTTTTCAATGTTTTCAACTTCACAAAGATAATAGGTAAAAATATCTCGTAATTTTTCTGCTTTTGGAATTTCCGGGATATACCATTTGAGCCAATTATAAGATATTTTCATTTTTCAAAATTGATTTAATCTTAAGTCTCCTTGATAAAAAAGACGAACGTCAGAAATATTCCATTTGACCATAGCAATACGATCAAGCCCTCCGCCAAAAGCAAAACCTCGAATCTTTTTGGGATCAAGACCGACATTTTTTAATACATTCGGATGAAGCATGCCAGCACCCATAACTTCTAACCACTGATCTTTAAATTTTAACCAAACTTCAAGGCCGGGTTCAACAAAAGGAAAAAAACTTGGACGAAATTCCATTTCCACTTCATCGCCTAGCATTTTTTTATAAAAATAAGTAAGGATACCTTTTAAATCTGCAATGGAAATATCTTCGCCAATCATGGTTCCGTCTATCTGGAAAAACTGCGTTTCGTGCGTTGAATCTGTTGCTTCATTTCTAAAAACTTTCCCAATAGAAATGAATGCGCACGGTATTCTGCCCTCTTTGCTTGCTTTTTCGATTGCCCGAGCTGAAACATTTGTTGTATGGGTGCGAAGTACTTTTTCCTTTTGGTCTTTGATAAAAAAAGTGTCTTGCATGTCCCGGGCAGGATGATCTTTGGAAACATTTAAAACATCAAAGTTATACCATTCACTTTCCAACTCCGGTCCGACGGCAATTTCAAAGCCAAGCGAGGAAAAAATATCATAAGCTCGATTGGCCAATATTGAAAGTGGATGCTCTTTACCCGCCATGACAGATGGACTCTTTTTAATTTCTTTCTCCATTTGATTAACAAAATATATCACAAAAATGGCTTTTTTGCTATATTTGTTATAATAAAAACGTGGAAAAAACCGACTGGATTTTAATTATTTTAACAATTCTTTTTATCGTCTTGGGTTTTTACTTGGGCTGGCTGGATAATGGACCTGGATTATTGTTTTAATTTTTACTTTATTTTTTGTACAGCTTCTCGATAATTACAATAATCGCATCCGGGGCTGGCTTTTGGTATCTTGCCGTTCAGGCATTTTTTTACTTTCAATAATGCACCTTCTACCCACGAATCATCACCGGTATAAGGAATCAAATCAATATCAAATTCCAGTTTTCCGTCAAATGCTTTGCGGTCCGTTTTTCCGTTACAGTAAACAAAGTAACCAGTGTCAGACACCTTAAACCCAAGCTGACGGAGAAGCCATTGATACATTTCCATTTGTCTTTTGTATCCCATTTGCCACTCGGCATCAAGAGTAACTTTTTCCTGTTTACTGGTAGATTTATAGTCCACCACAATAAGCTCCCCTCTGGGATTAATCCATAAATCATCCACCGCCCCGGTCATTATAAAATTAGTGGGTTCATGATGATATTGTATTCCGCCAAAATTTCTTCTCCATTCATCCATCATTTCATGATCAAAAGGAATGGCGTTTATCTTATATGCTTTCATCAACGGATGCGTGGTCTTATTTGCTCTATGAATATCAAATTCTTTCTTCAAAAGCGTATCGACTGCAGTATTTAAATTAAAAGGAAACCCTGGCGGTCTTCCTATTCCCAGTCTGCGGTCTAAATAAAAACATTTTGGACACTCGGTAAAAAGTTCAATTTTAGAGCGAGACAATTTAAAAGGATCTGGGTTCTTTGGATTATAAACATTTCTTATTCTATTGGCTTTGTAATACTCGGACATACGGATATTCTAACACAATCTTATTTATTATTCTGTTGTCACTCCGTCAAATTCTGGCCCATTTTCTGCTTCTTTTTTTGTAGTTTTTACAATTCCATCTTTATGATGAGCGGGAGAATAAATCGTATAAAGTTTCAGATCTTCCGAACTGGATGTATTGATAATATTATGTTCAGCCCCAGCTGGAACCATAATAACCGACCCGTCTTTAAGCTCATAAAAATTACCATCAATAACACACTTGCCTTCTCCTTTTTCGAAACGAAAAAATTGATCATTATCGGCATGAATTTCCATCCCAATTTCCTCATTTGGCTTCAAACTCATTAAAACTAATTGGCTATGTTTCCCTGTGTACAAAACTTTGCGAAAATTCGTATTTTCTAAAGTTTCTTTTTCTATATTTGCATTGTATCCTTTCATAAATTCACTCTTAAGTTAATTATTAATAATGGCTATAATTCATTGTAATTTTAACATGTTTTACTTACTAATGGGACAAAGATAAAATCCCCTCTTTCTATTTCTATAAATTTATTTCCGTTCCTTGTCAATTTTATAAGTTTTTGAGTATATTGTCCTACTGGTGCAAGCAGAATTCCACCGTCAGTTAATTGTTCTTTGAATTCTTCAGCAATTTTTGGGGGAGCTGCGGTTAAAATTATTTTATCATATGGGGCATACTCAACAAATCCACGAGAAGCATCTCCATTAAAAACAATTATGTTTTTATAATTTTTTAATTTTTCTTTCGCTTTTCCAGCAAGTTCATCTACGATTTCCACGGTATAAATTTTTCCCTTTTCACCGATAATATTAGAAATCAGGGCGGCATTCCATCCGCTACCTGTGCCAATTTCCAAAACTTTATCGCCTTTTTTGAGTTCAAGTTCTTGCAACATAAAAGCTACGGTATATGGCTGACTTATTGTTTGTCCGTATCCGATAGAGAGAGGATGGTCTTCATATGCCTCATCTAAATTTCTTTCTAAAACAAAATCTTCTCTGTCAATTTTTTCTATGGCTTTTAATATCTCCTCTTTGATTCCTTTTTCTCTAAGCTTTTCAATAAGCCTTTTTTTATCCATTGCGTTTTTATTCTCGTCCATACAAACCGACAAGTACAGCGTTGTCAATAATACGCCCTTCCATAGCGTGAATAAGATCTATTTTACCTGAAGATTTTGACATTGAGAGAACGGTATCAAGAGCAAAAAGTTTAAAATTATAATGGTGAATGCCCGACGGAGGACAAGGCGCAACCCAACCCGGTTTGCCCAAACTTGTGTAACCCTCCGTGGCGCCAGATATATTATTATTATTTTTGATGACTGAAATTTTTGGGTCAATATTCCAAACTACCCAGTGCACAAAATCCCCATTCGGCGCGTCCGGGTCGTCAACAATCAAGGCTAAACTTTTTGCATCTTTAGGCACATCGAACATTTTGATCGGTATTTGTATTCCCTCTCCGTTGCAAGTATATCGGATTGGAATTTTCCCATTATTTACAAAAACATCGCTTTCAATTTTCATATAATAATTATAATACAATTCAAGGGTGGTAGACAGAGGCGGTATCTACTGGACGAAGTTCGAATGTTTTTCGAGCAGAATCCAGATGACCAAAACCACTAATGTCGTGCATCCGTTGCACTGAAGTGCCTCTGTGC